>ENA-ORCW01000120-ORCW01000120.1-marine-metagenome-genome-assembly--contig:-NODE-120-length-104122-cov-5.142083_pt1 | contig 104122 bp, 108 predicted proteins | sample MGYA00237784_ERZ508517 | MGnify/ENA primary metagenome ERZ508517 (study PRJEB26187, sample SAMN06268979) | marine metagenome | isolation source: Tt ae E1 feedstock associated aerobic enrichment on...
GGCTACACGGTCGGGACGCTGTACCACGTGTTCCGGAACTTCGACGATCTCGTCATCCACCTGAACGCGCGGACGATCGACGAGATGGCCGCGCTCATCCAGGCCGCCGTCAAGCGCAAGCGCAACCCGGTGGCACGGATCAAGACCATGAGCGAGGTCTACGTCGACTACGCGACCGAGCACGCGGACCTGTGGCGTCTCGTGTTCGAGCACCAGCCGCCGAGGGGTCTGCCGACGCCGGAGAAGATGAAAGTCCGGCGCGACGTGATGTTCGAACTCGTCGCCGACAACCTTCGGGAGTTTTCGCCGGACCACTCCGAACAGGAGATCGACCACACCGCGACGGCGCTCTGGAGCGGCGTGCACGGCATCTGCATCCTCGCACTCACCGGCAAGCTCTACCTCGGCGGCGCATTCTCGATGGGCAAGCTGATCGACACGCTGATCGACGCGGTCCTGAACGACTTCCGGCAGGGCCGCGGCTAGCCGCCGGCCTCAGCGCCGCTCGTAGGCCCGGAACTCGAACGCGTACGCGTGTCGCGCGTCGGCGGGATGCGACTCGGCCGACACCTGCCGCCACTCGCTGTCGTCCAGCGCCGGGAACGTCGTGTCGCCGTGGACCTCCGCGTCGACGACCGTGAGGTAGACGCGCGACGCCCGCGGCAGGAAGGCCCGGTACAGTTCGCCGCCGCCGATGACCATCAGCTCTTCGGTCTCCCCGGCCGCGGCGATCGCCTGCTCGACCGAGTGCACGACGACCGCGCCGTCCGCCGCGTACGCGACGTCGCGCGTGACGACGATGTTCGTGCGCCCCGGCAGCGCGCGGCCCAGCGATTCCCAGGTCCGGCGGCCCATGACGATGGGCTTGCCGAGCGTCTGCGCCTTGAACCAGCGGAAGTCGTCCGGCAGGTGCCACGGCAGCGCGCCGTCCGCGCCGATGACGCCGTTGGTCGCGGCGGCAACGATGAGACTGATCCGCACCGGCTAAACGGCGACTTTCGCCGCAATGTGCGGGTGCGATTCGTAATTGAGGATCTCGAAGTCCTCGTAGCGGTAGTCGAAGATCGACTCGGGCCGGCGCTTGATCGCGAGCCGCGGCAGGGGCAGCGGCTCGCGCCGGAGCTGCTCATCCGCCTGCTCGAGGTGGTTGCTGTACAGGTGACAGTCGCCGCCCGTCCAGATGAAGTCCCCGACCTGCAGGTCCGCCTGCTGCGCGAAAAGGTGCGTCAGCAACGCGTACGAGGCGATGTTGAACGGTACGCCGAGGAAGATGTCCGCACTGCGCTGGTACAGCTGGCAGGACAGGCGGCCGCCCGCGACGTAGAACTGGAACAGCGTGTGGCACGGCGGCAGCGCCATGCCGTCGATCTCGGCCACGTTCCAGGCGCTGACGATGATCCGCCGGGAGTCCGGCGTCTCACGCAACTGGCGCATGACGGTCGCGATCTGGTCGTGCGTGCTGCCGTCCGGCGCGGGCCAGCTCCGCCATTGCACGCCGTAGATGGACCCGAGGTCGCCGTTCTCGTCCGCCCACTCGTCCCAGATGCGGACACCGTTCTCCTTGAGGTACGCAATGTTGCTGTCGCCGGACAGGAACCACAGCAGTTCGTGGATGATCGACTTCAGGTGCAGTTTCTTCGTGGTGACGAGCGGGAAGCCGCGGCCCAGGTCGAAGCGCATCTGGTGGCCGAAGACGCTCAGCGTGCCGGTGCCGGTGCGGTCTTCCTTGGCGAAGCCCGTGTCGCGCACGCGGCGCATCAGGTCGAGATACTGTTGCATGTCAGGCGGCCGGCTCCCGTTTCCGGTAGGCGAGGAACAATAGGATAACGCCGGCGGCGATCATGGGGGCGGAAAGCAGCATGCCGGTGGTGAGCCAGCCCGCCGCCAGGTAGCCGCCGTCGCCCATGTGCGCGTCCGGGACGCGGTAGAACTCGACGAAGGTCCGGAAGACGCCGTACAGCAGCAGGAACAGGCCGGACACGGCCATGTACGGCCGCGGCCGCGCGGAATACGCGTACAGGATGACAAACAGCACGAGGCCCTCTAGCAGCGCCTCGTAGAGCTGCGTCGGGTGCAGCACCTGGCCGTTCACCTGGAAAGCCCAGGGCACGTCAGTCGGCTTGCCCCACAGCTCGCCGTTGATGAAGTTGGCAATGCGCCCGAAGAACAGCCCGATCGGCACCGAGGCACCGGCGAGGTCGAGCACGGTGAACGGGCTGATGCCGTGGCGCCGCGCGAACAGGATGCCGGCCAGGACGACGCCCAGAAAGCCGCCATGGAACGACATACCGCCATGCCAGACCTGCACGATCTCCAGCGGATTGGCCGCGAAATAGGCCGGGTTGTAGAACAGCACATAGCCGAGCCGGCCGCCGAGGATCACGCCGAGTGCCGACCACACGATGAGATCGTCGGCATCGACCGGCTTCAGCGGCGGCGGGCCCTGCCACAGCGCCTCGTTCGCCACCAGCCGGCGGATGTACCACCAGGCGAACAGCAGGCCGGCGATATAGGCCAGCGCATACCAGCGCACGGCCAGCGGGCCGACCTCCACGGCGACGGGATCGATGGCGGGGAAGGGCAGGACGAATGTGATCATGGGCACCCGAACCGTTCTCTATCTGATTGTTGCTGCACCGCTCCCCGGCCGAGGTCAATGGCGCATGACGCGACGCCGCTTCCCGCGTTATCATGCTTGAAGCGTATCGCGCGACGGCATAGGTAGCATGAAGGTGCCTGGACAAGGCAAATCGGAAACGAGACGATATGACACAGACCAGCAATCGCATTCTCGACGAGTTCGCCAAGATGTTCGGCAACGCCGCCAGCGCGGCACAGGGCGTGCGCAGCGAAGTCGACACGCTGATCCGCGCGCAGGCGGAGCGGATCCTGAACGACCTCGACGTCGTCCAGCGCGAGGAATTCGAGGCCGTGCGCGAGATGGCCGCGAAGGCGCGCGAGGAGAACGAGGCGCTCAAGGCCCGGATCGACGCGCTCGAGACGGCGCTGAAATCGGCCGGAACCGCGAAGGCTGGCAAGGCCGGCACGGCAAAGACCGCCCGCACGGCGCGGAGCACCGCCAAGACGTCGTCGAAGGGCGCGTCCGCCAAGGCCACGGCCGCCAGGAAGACGACGGCCAAGGCGTCCGGCAGCAAGGCCGGCAACGCCAAGTCCGGCACGGCATCCACCGTGCGCCGCAGCACGGACTGACGCCTCGCCCGGCATCGAGAGCGGGCGAAAAGCCGGCTTTGCTTGTGGATGACCGTGGTTAACCGGGGGTTAAATCGCTTGCATGCGATCATGCTCTCCGGCAACGTCCCCTATATAGCGGGTGATTTGATTCGCAAAGCGATATCTAGTGATTAGCGCTGAGAGCGAATTCGATCATTCGGTCCCCGTGCCTGATCACAGCCGGAGGGGGAGTATCATGTCGGCTGTTCTATCGATTATCGACGAGCCGGCCAATCCGCTCGATACCTTCGAGCGCATCGCAGCGCGGTATGACTGGACGGTCGAGCGCAACACGGACGACGAGATCAACCTGATCGTCGAGGGCTCCTGGAGCGACCTCCATCTGTGCCTGAACTGGCGCGAGGAGTTCGAGGGGCTGCATCTGGCCTGCGGCTTCGACCTCAAGGTGCCCGCCCAGCGGCGCGAGGAGGTCGCCCGCCTCGTCTCGCTCATCAACGAGCAGCTTCTGTTCGGCCATTTCGACCTGTGGAAGCAGGACGGCGTTCTGATGTTCCGCAACGGTCTCCTGCTGTGCGGCGGTGTCGAGGTCACCGAGGCCCAGTGCGAGGCGCTGATGGAACTGGCGCTGGAGAGCTGCGAGCGCTTCTATCCCGCCTTCCAGTTCGTCATCTGGGCCGGCAAGACGGCGGAGGCCGCCATCGAGGCGAGCCTTCTGGAGACGCAGGGAGAAGCCTGACCGATGACATTGAAGGGCAAGCTGGTGCTGGTCGGCGCCGGCAAGATGGGCGGAGCCATGCTCGAGGGCTGGCTCGAGGAGGGAACCCCGGCCGAGCAGGTGGTCGTCCTCGACCCCGCCCCGTCCGACGCCATGGCGCGGCTTGCCGCCGAGCGCGGGCTCGCGCTCAACCCGCCCGTGGAGGAGATCGCCGATCCGGAGATCGTGCTGATCGCCGTCAAGCCGCAGATCATGGACAAGGTGCTGCCGGGGCTTCTCCCCCTCGCCCGCCACAAGCCGGTCTTCCTGTCGGTCGCCGCCGGGCGGACCATCGCCTCCTTCGAGGCCGTCCTGGGCGCCGACGTTCCCATCGTGCGCGCCATGCCCAACACGCCCGCCGCCGTCGGGCGCGGCATCACCGTCATCTGCCCCAACGCCCATGTGACAGAGGCGCAGGCCGCGCTCGCGGAGCGCCTGCTGTCGGCGGTCGGCGAGGTCGGCCGTGTCGACGACGAGGGGCTGATGGACGCGGTCACGGGCGTCTCGGGCTCGGGGCCGGCCTATGTGTTCTATCTCACCGAGTGCCTTGCCCGGGCGGGCATGGACGAGGGCCTGCCGGAGGAGCTCGCCACGAAGCTCGCCCGCGCCACGGTTGCCGGTGCCGGAGAGCTCATGCGCCGCTCCGGCGAGCCGGCCGGAACGCTGCGCGAGAACGTCACCTCGCCCAATGGCACGACGGCCGCGGGGCTCGGCGTGCTGATGGCGGACGATGGGCTGAAGCCGCTCGTCGCCCGCACCGTCGCCGCCGCGGCCAGGCGCTCGCGCGAACTCGCCGAATAGCCGACCAGGCCCTCCGCCTCACATCTCCGCCGTCGACGGGCTGCGCGCCCGCGGGGGACCGCCCGCGAGTTCGGCGTCCAGCGCCGAGGCGAGCGCGAAGAACCGCCTGCGGACGTGCGGGCAATAGGGGTTCGCGCGCTCGATGGCCTCGAAGACCTCCGGCGCGTCGTCGCGGACCATGGCCACCGCCGCGACCAGAAGATCGAAGCTCCGCGTCGTCATGCGCGCCGGCAGAGGCTCCATCTGCGAGAGCACCTTGGCAATGAGATGGGTGAGCCCCTGGACCGTCGCCGCCTCGCGGTCGTGGTCCTCCGGCGTGGTCATGACGACGTCAAGGCCGAGCCGCCCGCGCAGGAAGGCGGCAAGCCGGCGGCAACGCCGGCCCCGGACCGGGCACAGGGCGATCTTCAATCCCGATATGCCGTCGCGCGCGCTTTGCGGGCCGAACAGCGGGTGCGTCGCCACGATGTCGACATGGCCGGGGAGCCCGCGCGCCATGATCTCCGCCGGCGCCATCTTCACCGACCCCACATCCAGCACGAGCGCGCCCGGCCGCAGATGGGGCGCCACGGCCGCGACGACGGCCTCGAGACGCCCGACCGGCACGGCGAGCACGACGACCGGGCAGCGCGCGACCCGTTCCAGACCGGCGAGCGCGACGCCGCACCGGTCCGCCATTGGCTGAAGGCCGGGGGCGGGATCGTATGCGCACATCCGGAAATGGGGACTGAGATAACGCGCGATGAGCTGCCCGAACGCGCCGAAGCCTATGATGCCGATGACCGGGGTTTCGTGGATGTGGCTGCCGTCTGGCATGGACCGACCTCTTCGAAGGCCGCAAGGCCAGAGGCGTCCTGCCGGATCTTCAACCGCTGGCCGTGCAGCGGTTGAACGATGACAAAGCACACCCGCCGCTATGGACGCGGCGCGTAATACACTCCGGCGATGATCGGTGCGCGTGTCATGGGGCCGAGCGATAGCCGCCGCCCGGCGAGATGTCAATCGCCGTCCGCGAGGCGGGCCTCCCGCGGGCCGTCGTGCCCCCTGCCCGCCCGCGGTTGGCAAACGGACGCTCGCGGCGTTATTGTGCGGTCAACCTGTCGACGAAAGGTGCCCGACCATGGCCGAGAAGAAGAGCGCCGCAGCATCCGGCGGAGGAAGCCGGCGACGCCGCGCGCCGAAAGCCGCCGATCCCCGGACGACGATTGTCGCCGCCATGCTCGACCTGGTGGTCGAGACCGGCTGGCGCCAGCTCAGCCTGGCGGAGCTCTCCCGGCGCTCCGGCGTACCGCTAGCCACGATCCGCGCCCATTACGCCACCAAGGCCGACATCCTGACGGACTGGATGAAGCGGGTCGACGAGCAGGCTCTCGCCCGCATCGCGGAGGAAGGCGACGATGCGGGGGCGGAGCCGCGCGACCGGCTGTTCGAGGCGATCATGGCGCGGCTGGACGTGCTCACCCCGCACCGGGCGAGCCTGCGCGCCATCCTGCGCGATCTCGGCGACACGCCCACGGACTGGGCGCCGCTGGCCTGCGGGGCGCTCGTCTCGCAGCGCTGGATCCTGGCCGGCGCCGGCGCGGAATCGCCCGGGCTGCACGGCGCGGTGAAGGTGGCCGGGCTCGGCTTCGTCTACATGCGCACGCTGAGGGTCTGGCTGGAGGAGGCCGACCCCGGCTGGCCGAAGACCATGGCGACCCTGGACGAGTCGCTCAGGCGCGGCGAGACGGCCCTGCGCCGCGCCGAGGTCCCGATGGCGCTCGGGCGCACATTCTGCAGCTTCGTCAGGGCATTCCGCGACGAGGCACGCCGACGCCGCCGCCCCGCCGCCGGCGGCAGCCCTCCCGCTCCGGAAGGGGCGGAGCCTTCCTGAGGCGCTTTCCCTGTCCGAAACCCCTTTCCGTTCCTTGAGACCTTCGCGCAATCGCGCGCATCGATGGAGACCCTATGTCCGCGCAGGAAACGCCGCAGATCGCCTTTGACGACTTCCTGAAAGTCGATATCCGTATCGGCACGATCGTCGAGGCGGAGGACTATCCGGAAGCCCGCAAGCCCGCCTACAAGCTCAAGATCGACTTCGGCCCGGACATCGGCGTGAAGAAGAGCTCCGCCCAGATCACCCATCACTATACGCGCCAGGAGCTCGTCGGCCGGCAGGTCGCGGCGGTGGTGAACTTCCCGCCGCGCCAGATCGGCAAGTTCATGTCGGAGGTCCTCACCCTCGGCTTTCCGGACGGCAACGATCAGGTCGTGCTGGTCGGCGTCGACCGTCCGGTGCCCAATGGCGGGCGGCTGTTCTAACGATCCCACCGCCGTGCGCCCCCTAAGCCGGCGACCATTTGCGACATCCGTCCGGAATCGCCATATTCTGGCGTGACGCGCGTATCGGTACGCGCGAACGGGTATGGCGTATATGGGTTCCGAACTACCGACGCTCGACGAAGAGGCGCACGAGGACACGACGGCTTCCGCACCGGAAGGGCCGGCGGTCATCAAGCGCGTGGTGCGTACCGCGCCGACGCGGCCTGGCGTCTATCGCATGCTCAACGACAAGGGCGATGTGCTCTATGTCGGCAAGGCGCGCAACCTGAAGAACCGCCTGCAGAACTACACGCGGCTCGGCGGCCACACCAACCGCATCGCCGCGATGATCGTGGCCACCCGCTCGATGGAAATCATCACCACCGAGACGGAGGCGGAGGCGCTGCTTCTCGAGGCGAACCTCATCAAGAAGCTCAAGCCCCGCTTCAACGTGGTGCTGCGCGACGACAAGTCCTTCCCCTATATCCTCATCGCGCGCGACCATGGCGTCGCCCAGATCGTCAAGCATCGCGGGAGCCGCAACCGCAAGGGCGAGTATTTCGGGCCCTTCGCCTCGGCCGGCGCGGTCAACCGCACGATCAACGCGCTGGAGAAGGCGTTCCTGCTGCGCTCGTGCTCCGATTCCGTCTACGAGAACCGCACCCGGCCCTGCCTGCTCTACCAGATCAAGCGCTGCAGCGCGCCCTGCACGGGCGAGATAGGCCTTGAGGACTACAACGAGCTGGTCGAGGAAGCGCTGGCCTTCCTGTCCGGCCGCAGCCAGCGGGTGAAGGACCGCCTCGCGCGCGCCATGGAGGAGGCGGCGGAGCGCCTGGATTTCGAGCAGGCCGCGCGCTATCGCGACCGTATCGCCGCCTTGAGCCACGTGACCGCGCATCAGGGCGTCAACCCGGAGACGGTGCAGGAAGCCGACGTCTTCGGCCTCGCCTATGAGGGCGGCCAGGTGTGCATCCAGGTGTTCTTCTTCCGCTCCGGGCAGAACTGGGGCAACCGGGCCTATTTCCCGCGCGCCGACAAGAGCCATGGCGAGGCGGAGGTGCTGGAGGCCTTTCTCGCCCAGTTCTACGACGACAAGCCCTGCCCGCGCCGGATCCTGCTGAGCCACGACGTGGAGTCGCGCGCGCTTCTGGAGACGGCGCTCGCGACCAAGGCCGGCCACAAGGTCACCATCGCCATGCCGCAACGCGGCGAGAAGAAGGCCCTGGTCGACAATGCGGTGAACAATGCCCGCGAGGCGCTGGGCCGCCGGATGGCGGAAAGCGCCTCCCAGACGCGCCTGCTCGACGGCGTGGCCGGGGCCTTCGGGCTGGAGGAGCCGCCCCGGCGCATCGAGGTCTACGACAACAGCCACATCCAGGGCACCAACGCGGTCGGCGGCATGATCGTCGCCGGGCCGGAGGGGTTCGCGAAGAACCAGTACCGCAAGTTCAACATCCGTTCGGAGGACATCGTGGCGGGCGACGACTATGCCATGATGCGCGAGGTGCTGACCCGCCGGTTCTCCCGGCTCCTGAAGGAGGAGGGCCCGCGCGGGGCGGACGATGCGGATGGCGATGGCGGCGACGAGACGGCGGTGCCGCCCTGGCCCGATCTCGTCCTGATCGACGGCGGCCAGGGCCAGCTCGCCGCGGCGCAGGCGGTCATGGCCGATCTCGGCATCGACGACGTGCCGATGGTCGGCGTCGCCAAGGGCCCGGACCGGGATGCGGGCCGGGAGCATTTCTACATGGCGGGCCGCAAGCCATTCATGCTCGAACACCGCGACCCGGTGCTCTACTATATCCAGCGTCTGCGCGACGAGGCCCACCGCTTCGCCATCGGCAGCCACCGCGCGCGGCGCAAGAAGGCCATCGGCCAGAACCCGCTCGACGAGATCGGCGGCATTGGACCGGAGCGCAAGAAGGCGCTTCTGCGCGCCTTCGGGTCGGCACGCGCCGTGGCGCGCGCGAGCGCCGCCGACCTTGCGGGCGTGGAGGGCATTTCCAAGGCGCTGGCGCGCACGATCTACGATCATTTCCACGAGGGACGGGAATGAGCAACGCCACGGGCAACGAGATGAACGCCAAGCCCCCGCATGCGCATGGCAGCGCGGTCCTCTCGCTGCCCAATATCCTGACCCTTGGGCGCATCGCGGCCGTGCCCGCGCTCGTCGTGTGCTTCTTCTTCGAGGGCATGACGGCGCGCTGGGTGGCGCTGGGGATCTTCATCGCCGCCGGCGTGACCGACTTCTTCGACGGCTACCTCGCCCGGCTGTGGTCGCAGCAATCCGCGCTCGGACGCATGCTGGACCCGATCGCCGACAAGCTGCTCGTCGCCGTCACCCTGCTCATGCTCGCCGCGGTCGGCACGATCTACGGCATCCATATCTGGGCGGCCGTGGTGATCCTGAGCCGCGAGGTCCTGGTGTCCGGCCTGCGCGAATTCCTGGCGGAACTGCGCGTGTCGGTACCGGTCACCGAGCTCGCCAAGTGGAAGACCACCATCCAGCTCGTCGCCATCGGCATCCTGATCGCCGGGCCCGCCGCCGACGAGGTCTTCGCCTGGACGAGCTTCATCGGCCTGACGGGTCTTTGGGTCGCGGCGATTTTGACGCTTTATACGGGCTATGATTATCTGAAGTCGGGTCTGGATTATCTCATGGAGGACGATGGACGATGAAGGTCCTCTATTTCGCCTGGGTGCGCCAGAAGACGGGGCGCGCACATGAGGAAATCGAGCCGCCGGCGGAGCTCGAGACGGTGGCCGATCTCATCGACTGGCTCAAGGGCCGGGGCGAGGAATATAGTTACGCGTTCGAGGACACGCGCGCGATTCGCGCCGCGGTCGACCGGACGCATGCGCCGCTCGACGCCTCGATCCGGGGCGCGCGGGAGGTGGCGTTCTTTCCGCCGGTCACCGGCGGCTGACGGGCAGTGTGTCAAGACAGGGGAGTTCGGGAACCATGAGCAGGATTTCGGGTCGCAGCGCGCGCGCCGCGGGGCTTCTGGTCGCAGCGGGTCTGGCGCTCGGCGCCTGCACGATCACCAGCTACATGGCCTATGACGGCGATTACGACCCCTATCTGCGCCAGCGCGTGCTCGACCGCTTCGACTGGGGCGAAACCGCCGGGAAGGAGCGCGCCATGAAGGCCGCCCTGGAGGATCGCCGCGAAGAGCTCGGCGTCGCCTACAGCCCGGACTTCTTCCGCTCCATGGGTTTCGTCTGCCAGACGCAGGACACCTGCTCGCTGCAGGTCGTCAAATACGAGCTCGACCACACCCAGCTCAGCTACGGCCCCGCCGTGGCGACCACGGCGTCGGAGACGCTCGTGGAGGACGGCAAGGCGCAATACACCCCGGCCGCCCCCACCACCACGGCGCAGAAGCTCGTCGACAACTATGTCGTGTCGTTTACGCCGCAGACCGTCGATGTCGCGGTCACCTCCGGCGCGGCGCCGGCGCGGGTCCGCTGACGGCGGCGGGCGCGCAGGCCTGACGACGGGCCGATGACCGCCATGGATCGTCCATGCTCTTCAAGAAGGCCGTTCTGGATCGCATCGCAGCCGGCCGCGTGACGGTCGCTTTCCGCTACTGGCGGCGCCCCACGGTCCGTGCCGGCGGGCGGCTGCGGACCGCCGTGGGGGAGCTCGCCATCGACAGCGTCGAACGGGTGGAGGAGACCGATATCGGTCCCGCCGACGCCCGTGCCGCCGGCTATGGCACGCCCGATGCCCTCCGGCGGGATCTGACGGGCGGCGGAGGGCGGCAACTCTATCGCATCGCCTTCCATCTCGAGGGCCCGGACGAGCGCATGGCGCTGCGCGACATGGCCGATCTCTCCGATGGCGAGCTCGAAACGCTCCGGTCGCATCTTCGCCGCATGGATCGCCGCGCGCCCTGGACCCACGCCACGCTGCGTCTCATCGCCCAGCGACCGGCGACCGCCGCGGCCATCCTCGCCGATACGCTCGGCCGGGACCGTCTTGCGCTCAAGCGCGACATCCGCAAGCTCAAGGAGCTCGGCCTGACGGAAAGCCTCGATGTGGGCTATCGCCTGTCCCCGCGCGGCGAGGCCTATCTGTCGCTTGCCGGAGAGGACGGCGCGCAGTGAGATCGGGTGGCGCAGAACGGCACAAGACAGGCCCCTTGCCGACCGGCAGGACGGTGCGTTACCGCCCGCCGGCGACGTCGAGCAGGGCGCCGGTCACATAGGAGGCCTCGTCGCCCAGAAGCCAGACGGCGGCCTCCGCGACCTCCATCGCCGAGCCGGCCCGCTTCAGCGGCGTCGTCATGCCGAGACGGTCCGCCCGGTCAGGCTGCCCGCCGCTGGCATGGATATCGGTGTCGATCAGGCCGGGCCGCACGGCATTGACGCGCACGCCCTCCGGCCCGAGCTCCTTCGAAAGCCCGATGGTCAGGGTATCGATCGCCCCCTTGGAGCCGGCATAGTCCACATATTCGTCCGGCGCGCCGAGGCGTGCGGCGACCGACGAGATGTTGACGATCGCGCCGCCCCGGCCCCCGCGCGAGGTCGACAGGCGCCGCGCGGCTTCGCGCGCGCACAGATAGGCGCCGAAGATATTGACATCGAAAATGTGCTTCATGCGCGCCGCCGGCATGTCGGCCAGCACGGATTTCGGCCCGAGCACGCCGGCATTGTTGACCAGCGCGTCGAGCGGCCCCAGCGCCGCCTCCACCGTCTCGAACATGGCGACCACCTCCGCCTCCTCGGCGACGTTGGCCCGGATCGCGACAGCCTGGCAGCCAGCCGCCTCCACATCGCGGACGACCTCGGCGGCGGCCGCCTCGTTGCCCGCATAGTTCACACCGACCGACCAGCCGCGTGCGGCCGCGAGCTGAGCGCAGGCGCGGCCGATACCCCGGCTCGCGCCGGTGATGAGAACGACTTTCGCCATTCCTGTTCCCCCTTGCTTCACGCTATTGCATGGCGATCTGCGAGCGATCGAGGGCGGCGGTCAGCCGCGGATCGCGATCGTAGACATCCTTGCGGAAGTTGATCGAGCCGTCCTTGTTCGCCCAGGCCGTCAGATAGGTCACATGGACGGGGATCGGCGTCTTCAGCCGCACCACCCGGTTGTCGCCCTTGGCGAATTCGGCCTTGACCCGCTCCGGCGTCCAGCGCGGATCGTCATGGCCCAGAATGATGTCGGCGAGCTTCACCGGATCCTGGACCCGCATGCAGCCATGGCTGAATGTGCGCGTCGCGCGCGAGAACAGGCTCTTGGCCGGCGTGTCGTGGATATAGACGTTGTAGGGGTTGGGGAACATGAACTTGATGCGGCCGAGCGCGTTCTTCGGCCCCGGGTCCTGGCGCAGGCGGAACGGGAATTTCCGCCGCGAATAGGCCGACCAGTTGATCGCATAGGGGTTGACCGCCCCCTTGCCCGTGAGCACGCGGATATTCTGGCTCTGGAGCGCACCCGGATTGGCGCGCAGCTTCGGCAGATACTCGTTCACCGAAATCGAATAGGGCACGTTCCAATAGGGGTTGAAGACGATGTAGGTCATGTTGTCGGAGAAGACCGGCGACTGGTGATAGGGCTTGCCGACCACCAGCGGGGCGTCGTGGACCGTCTGCTCGCCATCGACCACCTTGAGATACTGGTCGGCCAGATTGACGAAGACGTAGAAGGATCCGAGATCCTCCGGCATCCAGCGCCGGCGCTCCAGATTGAGCACCATCTGGTGGATGCGCCGGTCCACCGGCACGTTGATCTGCTCCAGCGTCGCGGCGCCGATCACCCCGTCGACGGCCAGCCCGTGGCGTTCCTGGAAGCGTTTCACCGCAGCGACGAGCATGTCGTCGTAGGTGCCGTCCGCCCCAGCGTTCTGTGCAAGCTCGGGGCGCAGGTCGCCGGTGACGGCGAGATAGCGCGCGAGCACCGCGACGCGCGCGTCGGCCATGCCGGGCTTCAGCACCGGGCCGTCCGGCATCTGCGGCCAGCCACCGCGCTTAGCGATCTGGCGATAGACCGCCAGCGCCTGCTTGAGGCGCGCATAGTTGGCCGATTGCGGCGCGATCCTCGTATCGACATATTCGGGGATGTCGTCGGCCTGCTCGGCCCCGTCGAGAAGGGTGAGCGGGCCCGGCCCGATGGGCGTGATGTGGATCGGCCCGCCGAGCTTGTCAGGCTCCACCTGCCCCGTGCTGAGATCGCGGCCATAGTCGATGAAGGCCCGCGTGAGCAGGAGATCGAGCTCGGCGAGCTGGCGCGGCGTGCGCCCGTCGATACGCTCGGAGATCTCCGCAACCTCGTAGTCCTGCGGATCGAGCCCGTCCTCATAGGAGGTCTTCAGGATGGTCAGGAGGTCGCGCGCCTTCGATTTCGGCCCGTTGTCGCGCACCCAGAGCGGCTTGTAGTCGCGCTCGGCATAATAGGTGAAGACCTGGATCAGCCGCTGGTCGGCGTCGTCGATGCCGACGGTCGTCTGCCCACCCTCGATGATGTCGCGGATCTCGTTGCCGACCGCGACATTGTGGGAATCGGCGTATGCGGCGGCCGTGCCCGCGACGACCCAGATGGCGAGAACGGCGATGAACGGCACGAAAGCCCGACGAAGCGATGCAGCCATGGCTGGAGATCCCTCAGATTGCCATGGCCACTATACGCCAAATCCGTAACGATTTCTTGCCGGTCATGCGCAAGCCCGCCTCCGGGCGGCGGAGCGGCGCGGCCACGGGCAGCAAAACGCCGCCCGGAACGGCAATCCCGGGCGGCGCGTCGATCCGTTTCCCCGTGGGCCGGCGCCTATTCGGCGGCGGCCGCGGAGCGGGCGAGCTGCCCGCGCCTGTCCGGACGGACGATGGTGTCGTAGTCCTCCATCAGCATCTGCGTGATCTCGCCCGGCGCGAAGCTGTAGGGGCCAATCTCGGAAACGGGGGTGACCTCCGCCGCCGTGCCGCAGATGAAGCACTGCTCGAAGCCCTCCATCTCGTCGGGCATGATGGCACGCTCGACGACCTCCAGGCCGCGGGCCCGCGCAAGATCGATCACCGTGCGCCGCGTGATACCGTCGAGGAAGCAGTCCGGCGTCGGCGTGTGGAGCACGTCCCCCTTGACGAAGAACACGTTCGCGCCCGTCGACTCCGCCACCTGGCCGCGCCAGTCGAGCATCAGCGCGTCGGCATAGCCCTTGCGCTCGGCGGCGTGCTTGGACAGCGTGCAGATCATGTAGAGGCCGGCCGCCTTGCTCTTGGACGGCGCGGTCCTGGGATCGGGCCGGCGCCATTCCGCCATGTCGAGCCGGATTCCCTTCAGCCGCTGCTCGGGATCGAAATAGGACGGCCAGTCCCACACGGCGATGGCCAGGTTGATCCGGTTGTGCTGGGCGGACACGCCCATCATCTCCGAACCGCGCCATGCCACGGGCCGCACATAGGCGTCGGACAGCCCCTGCGCCGCCAGCGCCTGGCGGCACGCGGCGTCGATCTCCTCGACGCTGTAGGGGATCTCGTAATCGAGCAGACGGGCGGAGTTGACCAGGCGCTCGGAGTGCTCGGTCAGCTTGAAAATCTCGCCACCATAGGCCCGCTCGCCCTCGAATACGCAGCTCGCATAATGCAGCGCATGGGTGAGTACGTGAATCTTCGCCTCCTGCCAGGCGACGAGTTCTCCGTTGAACCAGATCAGACCTTCGCGCTGATCGAATGGCAGCACGGCCATGACGACACTCCTTGAGCGTTTTCAGGGGCACGGGAAACGTCCTGTCCCGCGACCCGGTTTTGAAGACCACCTCCACGAGGGGAGACGAGCTTTGCAACGAAACCCCGGTTGGCCCTATAACCCCTTGAACGGCCCGGGGGTCCCGACCCGCTCCCCGTTTGCCTCGCCGCCTGAACGGCGAAATAATCCTAGCAGCAGAAGGGCGGAATTGAAAAAAAGTTTCATCGAGACGGCTCTACAGGTAACAATCCGCGAAAAATATGTCAATATGGCTGACATAAATTCATGATCGATCCGAACGCACGAAACATGACCGCCACCCTACAGGCCACCGGGACGCCCGCCGACGGCGACCAGCGCGAGCAGATCATCGCCCTGATCGAGCTGTTGTTCTTCGCCTATCGCGACTTCGTGTCGGACCCCGACGAGATCCTCGCCGACTACGGTTTCGGGCGGGCGCACCACAGGGTGCTGCATTTCGTCGGCCGCAATCCCGGCATCCGCGTCGCGGAGCTGCTCGACATATTGCGCATCACCAAGCAGAGCCTCGGGCGCGTGCTCCGGGAACTGATCGAGACGGGCTATGTCTATCAGGAGGAGGGCCGCAGCGACCGGCGCCAGCGCCTGCTGCATCTCACCGAGCGCGGCGAGGCCCTGCGCATGGCGCTCCTCGCGCCGCAGGTGGAGCGGGTCACGCGCGCGCTCGCGCAAGCCGGCGACAATGCCGAGGCGCGCTATAGCGAGGTGCTGTTCAACCTGGTCGACGCGGAGGACCGCGACCATGTCCGCAGGCTCGTGACCAGGGACGAGTAGCCCCCCGCAGCCGGCCCGCCATGCTAGACTGGCCCCTTGTCGACCCCTTCCCCATCGAGGCTTTGCCGGACGGCGTCATGACCATGGTAAGCGACGAGGCCCCGCATATTCTGGTCGTCGACGACGACCGCCGGATCCGCGAGCTCCTGCGGTCCTATCTCTCCGAGCAGGGCTTCCGCATCACCACGGCGGCAAATTCGGCGGAGGCGCGCGAGCGCATGGCGGGGCTCGCCTTCGACCTGATGGTGGTCGACGTCATGATGCCCGGCGAGACCGGGCTCGAGCTGACGCGCAGCCTGCGCGAGAGGACGGATGTGCCGATCCTCATCCTGTCGGCGCTCAGCGAGACGAGCGACCGCATAGAGGGGCTCGCCTCGGGCAGCGACGACTATCTGCCCAAGCCCTTCGAGCCGGAGGAGCTGGTGCTCAGGATCCGGAGCATCCTGCGCCGCAAGGCACCCGCGCGCCCGGCGGCCAGCGAGATCGCGCTCGGCGACTGCGTCTTCAATGTCGAGCGCGGCGAGTTGCAGCGCTCCGGCGAAACGGTCAAACTGACGACACGCGAGCGCGATTTGCTGCGGATGTTCGCTGCGCGTCCGGGCGAGACGATCAGCCGCGCCGAGCTCGCCGGAAACGGCGCGGGAGACAATGCCAGGGCGGTCGACGTGCAGATCAACAGGCTCAGGCGCAAGCTGGAGCGGGACCCCGCAACGCCCGTCTATCTGCAAACCGTGCGCGGGGCGGGCTATATTCTCTATACCGACTGAGCCCCAGGGGGCTCGCCCGCGGACGAGAGCGATTGGAACAGGCCGGCCATGGTCGCGATAGGCGAAGAGCACAGGACAGAGGAGGAACGCCACGATCTCTACTGGCGTTTCAACCGTTTCCTCGAGCGCCACCTGCCCGACCGGCTCTATCCGCGCTCGCTCATCATCATCATCACGCCGATGGTGCTCCTGCAGTCCATCATGGCCTTCGCCTTCATGGAGCGCCATTGGGACCGGGTCACCAAGCAGCTGTCGAAGTCGGTCGCGCGCGAGATCGCCTTCGTGGTGGATATCTACGAGTACTATCCCAAGAGCGCGGCCAACACCCAGCGGCTCGTCAAGATGGCCAACAGCACGCTCGACCTCGGCGTGAGCGTGACCCGGGACGAATCCCTGCCGCCGCCGGCGCCCAAGCCCTTCTTCTCGCTGCTCGACATCAAGCTGTCGAAATATATCCGCCGCTATGTCGACAGGCCCTTCTGGCTCGATACGCTCGGCCGGTCCGGCTATGTCGATGCGCGGGTGCAGGCCGGCGACGGCACGGTGTTCCGGATCCTGACCAACCAGAGCCGCGTCTACGCCTCCAACTCCCACATCTTCCTGCTCTGGATGGTCGGAACGTCGCTCGTCCTGCTCTTCGTGGCGATCCTGTTCCTGCGCAACCAGATCAAGCCGATCCTGCAGCTCGCCGAGGTCGCCCAGAGCTTCGGCATGGGGCGCGACGTGCCGGACTTCCAGCCGCGCGGCGCGGCGGAGGTGCAGGACGCCGCACGCGCCTTCATGAAGATGAAGCAGCGCATCGAGCGCCATGTGGAGCAGCGCACGGCCATGCTCGCCGGCGTCAGCCACGATCTGCGGACCATCCTCACGCGCTTCAAGCTCCAGCTCGCCTTCATGGAGGACACCGAGCGCGTTCGCGAGCTCAAGCAGGATGTCGACGAGATGCAGCGCATGCTGGAGGACTACATGGCCTTCGTGCGCGGCGACGGCGACGAGAGTACGGTGGAGACCGATATCTGCGCCATGCTGGAGGATGTCGCACGCCTCGCCGAACGGCGCGGCACGGAGGTGACGCTCAAGGCGGATGACGGGCTCTCCGCCCTCGTCAAGCCGAACGCCTTCAAGCGCTGCATCGCCAATCTGGTGGGCAATGCCGGCCGGCACGCGGACCATCTGCGCATTGCCGCCGAGCGCAACGCGCAGCACCTCGTCATCACCGTCGACGACGACGGGCCCGGCATTCCCCCAGACCAGAGGGAGGCCGTGTTCCGACCCTTCTTCCGGCTCGACGATGCGCGCAACCAGGACGAGACGGGCACCGGGCTCGGCCTCGCCATCGCCCGCGACATCGCGCGCAGCCATGGCGGCGATATCCGCCTCTCCGACAGCGATCTCGGCGGTCTGCGGGCCCGGGTGCACATCCCGGTCTGATCCGTGCCGCGCCCCAGGCGAAGCCATGCCGGCGCTGCGCGAGCACAGCATCCATAATCGTGGAAGCAAGATTAGCGGGGCGAACGCACCCGCTCGATCTCCACGCCGACGCTGCGGGCTTGCGGGATGGCGTCCGGCTTCTCGATGCGCACGCGCGCAGCGCAGACGCGGGGATCCTCGAAACAGGCCCCGGCGATCATCTCCGCCAGCGTCTCGACCAGATGGACATGGCCGCGCCGGACGATCGCCTCCACCTGGCGCACGACGGTCGCGTAGCACACCACGTTGCGCAGATCGTCCTCATAGGGCTCGGTGCCCTCGTCGACGGTGAGGTCGAGATTGATGATCACGCGCTGCGGTGCGACCTTCTCGTGATCGTAAACCCCCAGCACGGCCTGGAGCTCCAGATCGCGCACGAAGACATGCCGCAGCCTGGCGAAGGCGCTGGCCGTGCTGGCCCGGGTGAATGGCGAAGCCTCGTTCATCGCAAGTCTCTTAGCAGGAAATGCGTTGGGCTGTCAGCATGGGGCGGCCGCAACGCCACTTCGCATCCAAATGCGCTGTTCCATGGACGAAATACGGCGTTATTCCTCCACCTCCACCACGTCCGGCGTCTGCCAGACGAGGTGCTGCCCGCCGTCGAGCACGATCATCTGCCCGGTCATGGCGGGCGCGTTCAGGATGTAGCGCAGCGCCGAGGAGATCTCCTCCGGCGAGGTACCACGGCGCAGGAGCGTCAGCGTCTTCTGGCGCTCGAAATCCTCCTCCGCCATGCGCGGATTGGGCAGCGCGGGGCCCGGACCGATGGCATTGACGCGGATGTCCGGCGCCAGCGCCTGGGCAAGCGTGCGCGTCGCCGTCCACAGGGCGGACTTGCTGGCGGTGTAGGAGAAATAATGCGGCGTGAGCTTCCAGACGCGCTGGTCGATGATGTTGACGATATTGCCCTCCGCCTGCGCCGGGCGCTGGGCGGCGAAGGCCTGGGCGAGGAAGACGGGCGCGCGCAGATTGGTGTCCATATGCCGCGACCAGCTCTCCTGCGTCAGCGAGCCGACCTCGTCGGGCTCGAACCGGGAGGCATTGTTGACGAGGCATGTCAGGGGCCCGAGACGGTCGCGAGCCTCCGCGATCAGCCGGTCCGGCACCTCGGGCTCCGCGAGATCGCCCGCAAGGGCGACGGCGTCCACGCCGCGCCCACGGATTTCCGCGGCGAGCGCCTCGGCCTCGTCGTGCGATGCGTGATAGTGGACGGCGACCGACCAGCCCTCCCCGGCCATGTCGAGCGCCAACCGCCGGCCGACCCGGCGGGCCGCGCCCGTAATCAGAACCGCCTTGTCCCTCAAAGCATCCGCCACGCTTCCCCCTGCCCCGTCAGTGCGCGAGCATCGCCATCGTCTCGTGGCCGCCCGGCGCGAAGACGAAGGCGATATAAGCGAGATAGGCGACGACGAAGGCGGCACCGGCCGTGCGTGTGATCGTCATCCGCCTCATGGCGAACGGCACGACCACGAGCGTCGCCGCCAGCATGATCCACAGATCGCCCCGCATCTCCTCCGGCACCGGCACGGGCACCACCATGGCGGTGACCCCCATGATCGCCAGGATGTTGAAGAGATTGCTGCCGAGCACATTACCGAGCGCGACGCCGCAATGGCCGCGCAGGGCGGCGGCGACCGTCGTGGCGAGCTCCGGCAGCGAGGTGCCGAGCGCGACGAGCGTCAGGCCGATGGCGGCCTCGGGCACACCGAAATTGCGAGCGATCATGGACCCGTTGTCGACGACCAGGCTCGCGCCGAGCGGAAGTCCGGCGAGGCCGAGCAATATCAGCAGGCCCATCATGAGCGGCTTGTCGGTCAGGCTGCTCGCCTCCTCCACCTCCTCCATCACGTCGAGACCCGCGGCCTTGCGGCCGTTGCACTGGCGCACACGGCGCATGGATTCCAGCACGAACAGGAGGATAAGGCCGAACAGGACCACGCCGTCCCAGAAGCCCAGCGGGCTGAGATAGCACAGGCCTATGAAGAGCAGGGTCGCCGCGATCACATAGCAGGTGTTGCGGCGGATGAAGGGCTGGTTGCAGTTTGTCGGCGCGATGAGGGCGGGAATGCCCAGCACGAGGAGCACATTGGCGATATTGCTGCCGACGATATTGCCGATGGCGATGCCCGGCGCGCCGCCCATGGCGGCGTCGAGCGAGACCACGAGTTCGGGCGCCGAGGTGCCGAAGGCAACGACGGTCAGCCCCACGATCAGGGCCGGGACCCCCAGGCGGAGCGCGAGCGCCACGGATCCGCGTACGAGCAGATCACCACTTATCAACAGGACGGCGAATCCAGCTATCAGTCCGACATAGATCATTGAAAACAGAACCGGGCGGTGCGATGTTGCCTCTATATAGGGGACGGGATGGCGCGCGAACAGTGATAGCGAATCGATTTCCCCGATTTCCTGTTCGCCGCACCGGCCCTTGCGGGCACATCTTCGCCACAGAGTAACCTCCAAAAATCCCTATTCGGGCCAAGCTCTTGCCGCACCGCACAATAAGTTTGCGGATCGCTTAGACAATAGTTCGAAAATCAAGGCTTCGAGCGGGCGGCAATCTGCGATCACCCATGGCGTTCTCCTGTCTCAAGGGGGCTTCCGAGCGGTCGCGCCGGATCCCGTTGCACCCCGGCTCCGGGCCCGACGACGAGAGGATCTGGATGAAAGTCCTAGCCCCCGCGGCATTAGCCCTGCTGCTCGGCCTGACCGCCGGCGCCCAGGCCGAGACCCGCGATCATTCCGTACGCGAGCAGACCCCGATCGCGAAGACGAAGGACGGTGCGCGGAACTTCGCCGCCACAGCCGGACGCAGGCATGCCGGTTTCGGCCAGCAGTCGCGCGCCAGACGCGCTTCCGTCGCCAGCAAGGTGGCGAGCAGGCCGAAAGGCGGCAGCGAGGCCCGCATGGCCATGCGCCGGGCGAAATACATTCCGATCGCCCGCAAGGTGAAGCCGGCTTCCCTGCCGATCGCGCTGGTCGATGCGGTGATCACCAAGGAGAGCCGCTATGTGCCGACGGTGCGCGGCTCCCATGGCGAGGTCGGCCTGATGCAGATCCGCCCGTCCACCGCCCGCCAGCTTGCCAGGCAGCACGGCATGGACGAGGTCGCCGGCCTGTCCTCGGCCTCGCTCGTCAAGTGGCTTCACGAGCCGCGCAACAACATCCGGCTCGGCACGCTCTATCTGAAGATGTGCCACGACAAGGCGAAGGGCCAGGTGGCCGCGACCATCGGCTGCTACAATGCCGGCCCCGGCAATATGTGGCGCTGGAAGGGGATCAAGATCACACGCAACTATGTGAGCTTCGTCAACAAGCACATGGCGACGGCCACGAACTGACACTGGCCGCCCCGAGCGGCCAACGGGCCGAGAGATCGTGCAAAGGCGGGTTCCCGGAACCCGCCTTTTCCGCATGTCGAGACAGCGCCGACCGGTTCTCCAGCGTCAGGCCCGCGCAAGCGGGATCCATGCGCGGAGCCTCACGACAATCGCCGCACGATTCCCGCTCTCGGGGGAATGACGGGATGGAGGGGCTTCCCCCTCAGTTCCGCCCGTCCAGAAGGCGGCGGGCGATGACCTGGGCCTGGATCTCGGCCGCGCCCTCGAAGATGTTGAGGATGCGCGCGTCGCACAGGACACGGCTTACGGGATATTCGAGCGCGAAGCCGTTGCCGCCATGGATCTGCACCGCATTGTCGGCCGCCGCCCAGGCGATGCGCGCCGCCAGCAGCTTCGCCATGCCGGCCTCCAGGTCGCAACGCCGGCCGGCATCCTTCTCGCGGGCGGCATAATAGGTGAGCTGGCGGGCCGCCATGGTCTCCGCGGCCATCATGGCGATCTTGTCGGCGACACGCGGGAAGGCGACGAGCGGCCTTGCGAACTGGACGCGCTCCTGGGCGTAGCGCAGCGCGAGATCGAGCGCCGACTGGGCGACGCCCACAGCGCGCGCTGCCGTCTGGATGCGCGCAGCCTCGAAGGTCTGCATGAGCTGCTTGAAGCCCTGCCCCTCCTCGCCGCCGAGCAGCGCGTCCGCCGGCACTTCGAAACCGTCGAAGGCGATCTCGTATTCCTTCATGCCGCGATAGCCGAGCACCTCGATCTCGCCGCCCGACATGCCGTCTGCCGGGAACGGGTCCTCGTCGGTGCCGCGCGGCTTCTCCGCCAGGAACATGGACAGGCCCTTGTAGCCCTTCTCGTCGGGATCGGTGCGGGCGAGAAGCGTCATGAGGTCGGCGCGCACGGGATGGGTGATCCACGTCTTGTTGCCGGACACGCGATAGACGTCGCCGTCGCGCACCGCGCGCGTCCTCAGCGAGGCGAGATCGGAGCCGGTATTGGGCTCGGTGAAGACCGCGGTGGGCAGGATCTCGCCGGAGGCGATGGCGGGCAGGTATTTCTGCTTCTGCGCCTCGGTGCCCGCGCCCAGGATGAGCTCCGCGGCGATCTCGGAGCGCGTGCCGAGCGAACCGACCGCGATCCAGCCGCGCGACAGCTCCTCCGACACGACGCACATGGATTCCTTGCCGAGCCCGAGCCCCCCATACTCCTCCGGCAGGGTCAGCGCGAAAACGCCGAGCCCGGCGAGCTCGGAGACGAGCTCCATCGGGATATAGGCATTGTCGAGATGCCATTGATGGGCGTGCGGGGCGACCTTCTCGCCCACGAAGCGGCGCATCTCCTCGCGCATCTGCTCCATGGTCCCGTCGAGGCCGGCACGGCCGTAGGTCGCCGCGCCCTCCATGTCCACCATGAGGGCGACGAGCCGCGCGCGCGCCGGCGCCGTGTTCCCGGACCGCATGAGCACCGCCGCGCCGCCGGTGCGCAGGGGCGCCAGATCGTCCTCCACAAGGCCGAACAGGCCGGGCCTTGCGAACTCGCCCTGGTTCATGGGGATACCGCCGGCGATCTGGCCGAGATACTCGCCGAAGGCAATCTGGACGAGGAGCGTCTCGAGTTCGCCCAGCGTACCGTCCGCCTCCAGCCTCTGAGCATAGAGGGAGAGCTGGCGCAGCGTCTCCACCGTCGTGGCGAGCCAGGCAAGCCCGTGAGCCTTCGTCTGCTCGCGCTCGAGCAGGGCGGAGGAGACGCGGCCATCCGCGCTGACCGCGCCGGCCACCTGGCTGCGCGCGCAATCGTAGACGCGGGCCGCGCCCGCGGCCGCCTCCGCCGTCAAGGCGACGATATCGTCCAGAAGCGCGTCTTGCAGTGCAACGTCCTCGGCCAGGCTCATGGTTTCCGCCCTATCCCTTTTGATGTGATTAATCGACAGGGCGCTACTATACCAACCGATGCTGCGCTGCAAAACTCCCTTACAGCCGCTCGATCAGCACATATTTTCCGTCGGGCTGTTCGGATGTCTTGTAGTACGGCCCGTCCTGCACCTCGACCTCGCGGATCGCGCCGCCGGCCTTGAGCGCCTCCAGCTTGTCGGCAAATCCCATGGGCTGCCAGACATCCTTGTGGATGGTGCAGGCGAAAAGCCCGCCCGGACGAATCGCCCGCAGGATCTCGTCGAGCGCCTCCGCACCGACATGGGCGTGGGTGAAGGTGCCGGTGCAGATGCCGGCATCGTAGACGGCGGTATCCACGGGAAGCGTCTTGGTGAGATCGGCGTCGAGGAGGTGTCTGTAGACGCCGCGCTTGCGCGCCTCCTCAAGCATGTCGGTGGAGATGTCGAGGCCGTCGATCACGCGGAAGCCGAGCGAGGACAGCGCCTCGCCCACGAGACCCGTTCCGCAGCCGATGTCGAGAATGGCGCCGTCGGGGTTTTTCAGATGGCGGGCAAGGCGCGAGGCCATGACGCGCGGGGCGACGAAGCCCAGCCCGTCGACCATCGCCTCGTCGTAAGTCCCTGCCCAATCGCGATAAAGATCGAGCGCTTCGTTGAGATCATTCAGGTGATAGGCGCGCGCCAGGAGCTGCTCCGGCGTCTGCCCTGCAATATCGGATGTCTTGTTCTCAGGCATGGGGCGCACTATAGCGCCCGGAGCGGAAAGTTGAACCCCCCGCCCCCGATCCACCGTCTCCGGCGAGCCCATGGAACAAGTCATCAACACGGTCATTCCCGTTTTCGGCCTCATCGCGCTCGGCTATCTGGCGTCGCGTTCGGGGCTGATCGCGCAATCGGTGACGGGCGGGCTGACCGCCTTCGTCTTCACCATCGCCACCCCGGCGTTGCTGTTCCGCACCATGGCGGCGGTGGAGGTTCCCGCCGTCTCGCCATGGGCCTTGTGGGCGGCCTATTTCGGGGGCGTCGCGGTGGCCTGGCTCATGGGCTGGGGGCTCGTGCGCCACGCGCTTGGCGGCTCGCCGCTGGCGGCGGCAGGCGCCGGCGTGGCCAGCGCCTATTCCAACACGGTGCTCCTCGGCCTGCCGCTGATCTTCGCGGTGATCGGGGACCGGGGCGCATTGCCGCTGTTCCTGATCCTCTCCATCCACCTGCCGATCATGGCCTTCGCCGCGACGCTTCAGATGGAGCTTGCCAGCCAGTCCGGCGGCCTGCGCGCGCGGCTCGTGGTCAATGTGCTGAGCGGCCTCGTCAAGAATCCCATCGTCATCGGGCTCGCCGCCGGCGTGCTCTGGCGCCTGACGGGGCTCTCCCTGCCGGCGGCGGCACAGACGCTCGTCGACATGCTGGCGGACGCGGCGGTGCCGACGGCGCTGTTCGCCATGGGCCTCGGGCTCGCCGGCTACGGCGTGCGCGCGGCGGGACGCGAGGCACTCGCCATCACCGCCGTCAAGCTCGTGGTGCATCCGCTGGTGGTATGGGTGCTGGCGGCGGAGGTCTTCGCCCTGCCGCCGGTCTGGACGGCGGTCGCCGTGGTGTTCGCAGCCGCGCCCACCGGCATCAACAGCTTCGTGTTCTCCACGCAGTACCGCGCCGGCGCCGCCGCCGTCTCCGGCGCCATCGCGCTCGGCACGGCGCTGTCCATCGTGACGGTGTCGCTCGCCCTGTGGGCCACGGTGACGCAGTAGTGGCGCACGCCGCCGCGGGGGTCGGCCGGGTTGCCTTCACCCCACCCGTCAGTCCAGCCGGTCCCGTATCTCCTCCCGTCATTCCCGCGAAAGCGGGAATGACGGGATGGGCTGAAGAGCAAACCCGGGTTGCCCCGGCCGAAACCGCCCCCTCCGATCAGCTGATCCCCGCCGCGGCGCGCCAGACCTTCTCAGGCGTCAGCGGCATGTCGAGATGGCGCACGCCGTGGTCCTTCAGCGCGTCGACGACGGCATTGACGACCGCCGGCGGCGCGCCGGTCGCGCCCGCCTCGCCGGCGCCCTTGACGCCGAGCGGGTTGGTCTTGGACGGGATGTCCTCGTTGAAGCTCACCGAGATTCCGCAGAAATCGTCCGCCCGAGGCATGCAGTAATCCATGAAGGAGCCGGTCATGAGCTGGCCGCTGTCGGTGTCGTAGACGGCCTCTTCCAGCAGCGCCTGACCGATGCCCTGCGCGGTGCCGCCGATCACCTGCCCCTCCGCGATGAGCGGATTGACGATACGGCCGAAATCGTCGACCACCGTGTAGTTCTCCAGCGACACGACGCCGGTCTCCGGATCGACCTCCACCTCGCAGATATGGCAGCCATTGGGGTAGTTCACCGCCGGGCGGGTGAAGCCCATACGGCTGGTGAGCGTCTCCGGCACGCCCTCCGGCAGGCTGTCGGCCTCGCGCAGCCTCGCCTCGACATCGAGCAGGCCGATACTGTGATCGGTGCCGACAACGGAATAGATGCCGTCGGCGAATTCCAGATCCGCCTCGCCGGCCTCCAAGAGGTGCGCGGCCGCCCTGCGGCCCTTGTCGCGCACCTCGCCGGCGGTCCTGAACACCGCGCTGCCGCCGATCATCAGCGAGCGCGAGCCGCCATGGCCGCCGCCGGTCGGGATCTGGCCGGTATCGGCCTGGACATAGCGGATCTTCTCCTCCGGCAGGCCGAGCTCGGTGGCGACGAGCTGGACATAGGCCGTCTCGTGGCCCTGGCCCGTCGACTGGGTGCCGACGAGCAGCGTCACGCCGCCATCGTCGTCGAAGCGCAGCTCCGCCTCGTCGCTCGGGCCGCCGAGCGTCACCTCCAGATAGCTGGAGATACCGAGCCCGCGCAGCCGTCCCCGCTCGCGCGACGCCTCGCGCCGGGCCGCGAAACCGTCGCGGTCGGCAGCACGCGCGGCGCGGTCGAGCATGTCGGCGAAGTCGCCGCAGTCGATCTCCGCGCCGAGCGCCGTGCGGTAGGGGAAGGAGGAGATGAAGTTGCGCCGGCGCAGCTCACAGGGGTCGATGCCGGTATCGTGCGCGGCGACATCCACCAGCCGCTCCATGACATAGGCGGATTCCGGCCGGCCCGCGCCGCGATAGGCATCGACCGGCACGGTGTTGGTAAAGACCGCCCGCACATCCATGTCGATGGCCGGGATCGCGTAGTTGCCGCCCATGGGAATCCAGCTCGCCTGCGAGGGAATGATCGCCGCATAGCTCGACAGATAGGCGCCCATATTGGCCAGCGTGCGCACGCGCAGGGCGAGGAAATGCCCCTCGGCATCGAGCGCGAGCTCGGCGCGGGTCAGATGGTCGCGCCCGTGGGTCTCGGCGAGGAAGTTCTCCCCGCGCTCCGCGATCCACTTCACCGGACGGGCGAGGGCGCGCGCGGCCATCAGCACCAGGATGTTCTCCGGATAGACGAAGTTCTTCGCGCCGAAGCCGCCGCCGACATCGGGCGCAATGACGCGGATACGCTCCGGGTCGACCTTGAAGATGGCGTTGGCGAGCTGCGTGCGCTGGCCGTGCACGGCCTGGCCGGACATGCGCAGCACATACTGCTCCGCCTCCGCGTCATAGTCGCCGATGGATCCGCGCGGCTCCATCGCATTGGGCACGAGCCGGTTGTTGCGCAGATCGACGGCGGAGATCCGGTCCGCCTTCGCAAAGGCCTCGTCGACGGCGGCCGCATCCCCTTTCCGGAAATGGAAGCACAGATTGCCGGCATCGAGCTGCGGCCAGATGACGGGCGCGTCCCCGTCGAGCGCATGGGCGAGCGAGGCGACCTCGGGCAGGGGCTCGTAATCGACCTCCACCAGCTCCGCGGCCGCCTGCGCCTCCTCGCGCGTCTCCGCCACGACGAAGGCCACCGGATCGCCGACATAGCGCACCACGTCGCCGGTCAGCGCATGGCGCGGCGGCAGGCGCACGCCCGCCTCGTCCATGCCGTCGATCTTGGTCACGCTCGGGAGGGTGCCGAGGCCCGCCGCCTCGACATCGCGCGCGGTGAACACCTTGACGACGCCGGGCATGCCTTCGGCCTGCGCCGTGTCGATGGAGACGATGCGCGCATGGGCGTGCGGCGAGCGCACCACCACGCCGCGCGCCTCTCCGGGCAGCACGATGTCGTCGATATAGGAGCCCGCGCCCCTCAGGAATCGGTCGTCCTCGCGGCGGCGCACCGCCTGTCCTACAGCGAATTTGCGCATCGGAATATCCTGTGGCTTCAGAAGGTGGCTTGCGGAGGAAATGGCATGGAACCTTTATGTGTACCCCGCCCCGGCAAAGGTTCAAGGGGCCCGGGCGGGGTCATCCGCCACCCTCCCGGCGAACGCCGAAGCGGTCGAGGCGGGCGAGCACGGCCTCCTTGTCCTCGGGAAAGCCCGTGGCGACCCACCAGTCCTCAAGCGCGGCGAGCAGGCGGCCGACCTCCGGCCCCGGAGGCACGCCGCGCGCCAGAATGTCGGCGCCGGAGACCGGAAAGCGCGGCGGCTGCCAGCGCTCGCCGAGCGCATGGAGCGCGCGCCAGCTCTCGTCCCCGGGCCCCGCGCCGCTGCGTGCCCAGGCCAGGAGCACCGCGTCGCGATAGGTCTGAAGCCCCAGATGGTAGAGCACGGACTTGCGTTCGCTTTCCCGCAATGCGGGAGAGACCGGGCCGGCCGCGGCAAGGCTGGCGAGCCGGGCAGCTTCGGCATTGGACAGCCTGAGCCTCTCGCCGAGACGGGCCACATGGGCCCGGTCGCCGGGCGAGAGCGCGAAGAGACGGCGCAGCGGATCGGGGCCCTCCGGAACCGCCGCCTCGATGGCCAGGAGCGCGGCGAAGGTATCCCGGTCATGGGGCGCCGGGACGACATGGTGCAGGATCCCGCGCGCGATCGTGGCATCGACGACCGCCAGCGCGCCAGGAGCGGCGAGGAGGCGCAGGACCTCCGCGCGCACACGCTCCGCCGACAGGCTGTCGAGCCCGGCCCGCTCCGCGGTGCAGGCGTCGAGCCCCTCCCGGTCGAGCCCGTCGCGCCCATAGATCGCATGCATGCGGAAGAAGCGCAGGATGCGCAGATAGTCCTCGCGGATCCTCAAGACCGGGTCGCCGACGAACCGTACGCGGCGCGCGGCGAGGTCGGGATATCCGCCCAGCGGGTCGTGCACGCCGCCGGCCCGGTCGCAATAGAGGGCGTTCATGGTGAAGTCGCGCCGCGCGGCGTCTTCCGCCCAGTCGGCGGTGAAGGCGACCTCGGCATGGCGGCCATAGGTCTTCACGTCGACCCGCAGCGTGGTCACCTCGACGGGCAGGCGCGCATCCTCCGGCCCCGCGACCACCGTGACCGTGCCGTGGCCGAGCCCGGTCGGATGGGGCGTCAGCCCGGCCTTGTCCGCAAGCGCCATGACGCGGTCGGGCGGCTCGGTCGTGGCGATGTCGATATCGCCGACCGGCATGGCGAGCAGGGCGTTGCGCACCGCGCCGCCGGCGACGCGGGCCTCGCCGCCCTGCGCGGTCAGCGCGTCGAACACCGCCTGGAGCCGCGGATCGGCGAGCCACGGCTCGGCCTGAAGCGACGGCAGGCCGCGGTCGGGCCGGTCCGTCATGTCGCCTCCCGGCTGCGGTCGAGATCGGGCAGATAGAGGCGCTCATAGAGGTTGCGGATGATGCCGGCGGTCGCGCCCCAGATATAGCGCTCGCCATAGGGCATGGCATAGAACTGGCGCGCCCTGCCCTTCCAGACGCGCTCATGGCGCTGGTGATTGGCCTTGTCCATGAGGAAACGCAGGGGCACGTCGAAGATATCGGCCACCTCGCCCGGTTCCGGCCGCAGCGTGAAGCCCGGCCGCACCAGCCCCACCACCGGCACGATGCGGTAGCCCGTGCGGGTCTGGTAGGTGTCGAGCAGGCCCAGAACGTCGACGAAGCGGGGCGAGACACCGGTCTCCTCGAAGGTCTCGCGCAGCGCCGCGGCCACCGGGCCGTCGTCGCCCCGGTCGACCTTGCCGCCGGGCAGCGAGATCTGGCCGGGATGGCTCGGCAGCTCGTCGCTGCGCGTCGTGAACAGGACGGACAACTCCGCATCGCCGGCAACCAGCGGAATGAGCACCGCCGCCGGCCGCGGCGCGCTCTCGCGGTCCGCAACGCCTGTAAAGCCGGCCTCGAGCTCGCCGTCGCCACGGCGGACCGGAAGGGCCGGATCGCCCGCATCCGCGCCCGGCTCGGCGAGCAGCCGGCGGGCGGCGAGCGCGCGCAGCTCGCCGGCGTCGAATCGATGGACGCGGTCGCTCTCCTTGACTGTCACGGCGTGATGTCCTCCTCGCGCGCCATGGGGAAGAAGGTGCCGGCGCTCCACAGGCCGAACCGGCGCCCCTCGCCGGTCTCCTCCACCGTCGCGAGCTCCACCATATCGTAGAACACGGCGCGCGCGACCAGCGCCTCCAGCCGACCGCGCACCAGGACATAGGGCCTCGGCCCCTGCCCGTCCCCGGTTTCGGCGAAGCGCAAGGGGTGATCGCCATCCGCCCGGACCCGGTCGCCCACATTGGTGACGAATCGAAGGATCTGGCCGCGCCCGGTCCCCTCCGCCTCCATCGCGACCGCGACGAACGGTGCGTCTTCCACCGCGATACGGCATTTTTCCACGGGCGTGACGAGATAGTAGTCGCCATCGCCGTCGCGGCGCAGGATCGAGGCGAACAGCCTGACCAGGCGGTCGCGCAGGATCGGCGTGCCGCGATAGAGCCACGAGCCATCGCGGGCGATTACCATGTCGATATCGCCGCTGAATGGCGGGTTCCACTCGTCCACCGGCCGCGCGCCGCCGGGATCGGGCAGGCTCTGGCCGGCCTTGTCCAGCCCCCGCACCGGTTGCGGGGCCTCATCTGGGGGGACGGTCGCCGTCCGGTCGCTCTGGCTCACGGTCATGTGATCTCATGGGTCTTATCAGTTGCACCCGGGCGCTGGGAAAATGGGCGAAAAACGGGCACCCTGCCCAAGTGCGGTCACGGTTGGCCGCGATGCTCGATCCCGGGAATGAGCCTCGCGTCGGGCATACAGCGCCTGCGCGCGATGAAATTCCATTACGCGCTTTGGCTGCCGCCTCAGACAAATTATAGTAAGGCCCATGCACAGCATCAACGAAGCCGACAGCACCATCATCGCCGAGATCGAGCAGGCTGGCGACACGCTCGCCCAGGTCCGCGAGGGAATCGGCCGGGCGATCTTCGGCCAGAAGGAGGTCGTGGAGCTCTCGCTCCTCGCCCTTCTGTGCGGCGGCCACGCGCTTCTGGTGGGCCTTCCGGGACTTGCCAAGACGAGGCTCGTGGAGACCCTGGGCCACGTCCTGGGCCTCAGCGAGAAGCGGGTCCAGTTCACCCCGGACCTCATGCCGTCCGACATTCTGGGCGCGGAAGTCCTGGAGGAGTCGGAAACCGGCCAGCGCCATTTCCGCTTCGTCCCCGGCCCGGTCTTCTGCCAGCTTCTCATGGCCGACGAGATCAACCGGGCGAGCCCGCGCACCCAGTCCGCCCTCCTGCAGGCCATGCAGGAGAAGCACGTCACCGTGGCCGGCGCGCGCCACGACCTGCCGCGCCCGTTCCACGTCCTCGCCACCCAGAACCCCATCGAGCAGGAAGGCACCTATCCCCTGCCCGAGGCGCAGCTCGACCGGTTCCTCCTGCAGATCGACGTCCCCTATCCCGACATCGAGGCGGAACGGCGCATGCTGTTCGCGACGACCGGGGCGGAGGAGACGGGCGTGCAGCCGGTCATGACGGCCGAGCAGCTCATTGCGCTCCAGCGCCTCATCCGGCTCGTGCCGGTGGGCGAGACGGTGGTCGACGCGATCCTCAAGCTCGTGCGCTCCGCCCGACCGCACGACGACGCCGATCCCTTCATTCTGGACAGCGTCGCCTGGGGCCCCGGGCCGCGCGCGAGCCAGGCCCTGATGCTCGGTGCGCGCGCGCGCTGCGTCATGGACGGCCGCTTCGCGCCGTCGGTGGACGACGTGATCGCGCTCGCGAGCCCGGTGCTGCGCCATCGCATGGCGCTCACCTTCTCCGCGCGCGCCGACGGCGAGACCATCGACACGGTGATCGAGCGTCTGTGCGGCGGCATCACCTGACGAGATGCGGAACGGCCGCCAGACACGCATGGCCTTCGACCTGAAAAAGACAGCATCCCCCGCCCCGGCCTTCGACAGCCCGCTCAGGCTGTCGGAGGAGGCCGAGCGGCTGTCCAGGGCCTACCCGCCGCTTCTCATCGAGGCCGACCGCGTGGCCCATACGGTCGCGCAGGGGCTGCACGGACGCCGGCGCGCCGGCGTCGGGGAGACCTTCTGGCAGTTCCGCCAGTACCGGCCCGGCGACGAGACCGCGCGCATCGACTGGCGCCGCTCGGGCCGCTCCGACAGCCTGTTCGTGCGCGAGAACGAGTGGGAGGCGGCCAATACGGTCTGGCTGTGGGTCAATCTGGACAAGGGCATGGGCTTCCATTCCCACCTCTCGCACACTACCAAGGCGGAGCGCGCCGGCGTGCTGACGCTGGCGCTCGCCCAGCTCATGATCTCGGCCGGCGAGCGCGTCGGCATCATGGGCGCGGAGCTCGCGCCCTCCCATCACCGGTTGACGCTCAGGCGGCTCGCCGCCTGGCTCGTCGAGCACGGATCCGACCCCGGGGCCGGCGACGAGGACGGGCTGCCGCCGGTGATGCGCCTCCAGCGCTTCTCAAACCTCGTTCTCGTCAGCGATTTCCTCGTGGAACCCGACGCGCTGGCCGAGCGGCTCTCCATGCTGGCGGCCCGCGACGTGCGCGGCCATCTCATCCAGGTGCTCGACCCCGCGGAGGAGACACTGCCCTATGAGGGCCGCAAGGAGTTCGCCGAGATGGGCGGGCCGCTCAAGCTGATGATCGGGCGCACCGAAAGCCTGCGCGGCGCCTATCGCCAACGCCTCGCCGCCCATCGCGACGCGCTGAAGGAGCTCGCGCGCAGGCTCGGCTGGAGCTTCACCGTCCACCATACCGACCAGCCGCCGCAACGCGCGCTGCTCACGCTTTACGGCCTGATGTCCGGCGATCCCTCGACCGGCTCGGTCCGGGCGAATGGCTAGGCGCCCATGCTGACGCTCGGCGCCATAGTCTTCCAGAACGCGCTGGCCCTCTGGGCGCTTCTGCTACTCCCGGTGATCTGGTGGCTCCTGCGCATGACGCCGCCGAGGCCGGAGCGCATCTCCTTTCCCCCGATCCGCCTGCTTCTCGGGCTGATCGCGCGCGAGGAGACGCCGCACAAGACACCATGGTGGCTGATCGTGCTGCGTGTGCTGCTCGTCGCCTGCATCATTCTCGCCATCGCGCGGCCCGTGATCCAGGAGGGCCCGGCGGCCACCCATGGCGAGGGTCCGCTGCTCGTCGTGCTCGACGACGGCTGGGCGGCGGCGAAGGGCTGGCCGGAACGGATGGCCGCACTCTCAGGCGCACTCGACGCGGCCGAACGCGCCGACCAGCCGGTCATGCTGGCGACGACGACCGCTAGGCGCAACCCCTCGCTGATCGAGCCGAAGGCCGCCGCCGATGCGCGTACGCGGGCCTCCGCCCTCGTTCCCCGCGCGCTGGAACCGGAGCGCCTGGCGCTCGCCGACCGGCTCGACACCACGCTCGGATCGCTCGACGCGCTCGACGTGCTGTGGCTCGCCGACGGGCTCGACTATGGCGACGGGCAGGCCTTCGCCGAGCGGCTCGCGGGCCTTGCCGGCGGGAATGCCGCGGTCCGCGCGGTCGTCACGCCGCCCGGCCGCACAGGCCTCATGATCGGCCACCCGAGCGCCGAGGAAAGCGGGCTGTCGCTGCCCCTCGCGCGCGCCGGCAGCGGGGCTGCGGAGACGCGGACCGTCACCGCGCTCGCCATCAACGGGCGCAGCCTCGCCGAGACGACCGCGACCTTCCCGCCCGGCGAGATGACAGTGCGCGCGGACATCGCCCTGCCCCTCGCACTGCGCAACGAGATCGCGCGCATGGAGATCGCCGGCGAGCGGACCGCCGGTGCCGTCTATCTCCTCGACGACCGCTGGCGGCGCAAGACGGTCGGGCTCGCCTCGGGCGGATCGCTGGAGCGCGAGCAGCCGCTGCTCGCCCCGCTCTACTATGTGCGCCGGGCGCTCGAGCCCTATGCGGAGCTCAAGACGGCACGGCCGGACGGCGCGTCCAGCGGCATTGCCGGGCTCGTCCAGAGCGGGCTGTCCATGCTCGTCCTCGCCGATATCGGCCAGCTCGCTCCGGCGGATCTGGAGGCGGTCGCCAACTGGATCAGCAAGGGCGGCGTCCTGGTGCGCTTCGCCGGCCCGCGGCTTGCCGGCGGCCACGACGATCTGGTGCCCGTGGAGCTTCGCCGCGGCGGGCGCGCGCTCGGCGGCGCGCTCACCTGGGAGGAGCCGCAGCCCGTCGCCCCCTTCGACGAGGCAAGCCCGTTCTCCGGGCTTGAGCTCTCCGACCGTATATCGGTCAAGCGGCAGGTTCTCGCCGAGCCCAATGCGGAGCTGTCGCGCAAGGTGTGGGCGCGGCTCGCCGACGGCACGCCGCTGGTCACGGCAGAGCAGAATGGCGAGGGCCTCGTCATCCTGTTCCACGTCACCGCCAATGCCGACTGGTCGAACCTGCCGCTGTCCGGCCTCTTCGTGGAGATGCTGCGGCGCATTCTCGACCGTGCGCAGGGCGCCGGAGCGCAGGGCCCGGCCGATCCGCCGGGCACGCCCGCCTCCGCCGCCGCGCAGGCCGACGGCGCGGCCTTCACGCCGATCCGCGCGCTCAACGGCTATGGCGAGATGGTCGACCCGCCCGCCGACGCCCAGCCGATCCCCGCAAACGCGCTGGCCGAGGCCCGCCCGAGCCCGCGCCATCCTGCCGGTCTCTATCGGCGCGCCGGCGTGACCCGCGCGATCAATCTGGCGCCGCCGGAGCCCGCACTCGCGCCGCTTTCGGGCCTTGCCGACGGGATAATGGTGACCGGCTACGCGCCGGCCCGCATCCTGTCGCTCATCGGCCCGCTCCTCATCGCCGCGCTCATCCTGTTCCTGATCGACGCGCTCGCGGTGCAGGCCATGTCGGGCACGCTGCGGCAATTGCGCTCGCGCGCCGCGCGCACCGCCTCCGCCGGCCTCGTGGCGGCGCTCGCCCTCGGGCTCCTGCCCCATCCGCTCCACGCCCAGGATCAGGCCGCGCCGGATGCTCAGGCCCTGTCGGATGCCGACCGCTTCGCGCTGATGGCGACGCTCCAGACGCGGCTCGCCTATGTGGAAACCGGCGACCGGCAGGTCGACACCGTCAGCCGGTCCGGTCTCACCGGCCTCACCGACGCCCTGATCGAGCGCACCGCCGTGGAGCCGGCCGCCCCCGTCGGCATCGATATCGAGCGCGACGAGATCGTGTTCTTCCCGCTGCTCTACTGGCCCGTGACGCCCGACGCGCCGGCGCTGTCGCCGGAGGCGCGCGCCAAGGTGGACACCTATCTGAAGAATGGCGGCACCATCCTGTTCGACACGCGCGACCACCAGATGGACATTCCGGGCCTGTCGGCGGAGACGAACGCCAATACCGGCGCGCTCCAGCGCATCCTGTCCGGCCTCGACATCCCGCCGCTGCGCGAGGTGCCGCCCGACCATGTGCTGACCAAGGCCTTCTATCTTCTCCAGAGCTTCCCCGGCCGCTGGGACGGCGGGCCGCTCTGGGTTGAGGCGGGCGACGGCGGCGCGGGAGGCGGCAATCGCGACGGCGTGTCCTCGATCATCATCGGCTCCAACGACTATGCCGGAGCCTGGGCGACCGACACGCTGGGCGCGCCGATGTTCCCCGCCGTTCCCGGCGGCGCGCGCCAGCGTGAGCTCGCCTACCGCACGGGCATCAACGTCGTCATGTACACACTGACCGGCAACTACAAGGCCGACCAGGTGCACGTGCCGGCCCTTCTGGAGCGGCTCGGGCAATGAACTGGACGCTCTCATTCGCCCCGCTCGCACCCCTGTGGATCATCGCCGCCCTCGGCGCGGCGGGCCTCGTCGTCGTCGCGCTCGGCCTCCTGTCGCGCACGCGCGGCGCAGGGCTCAGGCTCCTCGTCCTCGCCGTCCTCGTCGCGGCCCTCCTCAATCCGACCGCGCGGCGCGAGGAGCGCGACATCCTGCCCGACATCGCCGCCATCGTCATAGACCGCAGCCAGAGCCAGACGGTCGGCGACCGCGAGGCGCGCACAGACGCCGCCGCGGCCCGGCTCGCCGAGGCGCTCGACAAGCTGCCGGATCTGGAGACGCGCACCGTCACCGTGCGCTCCGGGCCCGGCACCGCGCGCGAGGGTACGCAGCTCTTCTCCGGCCTCTATGGCGCGCTGTCCGACGTGCCGCCGGAGCGGTTCGCGGGCGCGATCCTCATCACCGACGGCCAGGTGCACGACGTGCCGGAGCGGTTCGCCAAGGAGGGTTACAACGGCCCCGTCCACGCGTTCATCACCGGCGAGCGCGACGAGCGCGACCGGCGGATCGTGGTCGAGGAGGCGCCGCGCTTCGGCATTGTCGGCGAGGAACAGACCATCCGCTTCCGGGTGGAGGATGCGGGCGCCGGCGACGAGCAGGACGGGCGCGCGGAGGTTTCCGTCAGCGTCAATGGCGAGCCGCGCGAGACGATCCTCGTGCCGGTTGGCGAGGCGGCCGAGATCGCCGTGCGGATCGAGCATGGCGGGCCGACCATCACCGAGCTCGCCGCCGCGCCGCTTGAGGGCGAGCTGTCCACCCAGAACAACACCGCGATCGTCGAGACGGAGGGCATCCGCGACCGGCTGCGCGTGCTGCTGGTCTCCGGCGAGCCTCATCCGGGCGAACGCACATGGCGCAACCTCCTGAAGGCCGACGCCTCCGTCGACCTCGTCCATTTCACCATCCTGCGTCCGCCGGAGAAGCAGGACGGCACGCCGATCCGCGAGCTCTCGCTCATCGCCTTTCCGACGCGCGAGCTGTTCGCGGAGAAGCTCGACGAGTTCGACCTCGTCATCTTCGACCGCTATCAGCGCCGCGGCGTGCTGCCACTCGTCTATCTCGCCAATGTGGTGAACTATGTGGAGAATGGCGGCGCGGTGCTGGTGGCCGCGGGGCCCGACTTCGCCTCCCCGCTCAGCCTCTATCGCACGCCGCTATCCTCCGTCATGCCGAGCCGGCCGTCGGGCGATATCGTCGAGGAGCCCTATCGCGCCGCGATCACAGAACCGGGACGCCGCCATCCGGTGACACGCGACCTGCCGGGCTCCGAACAGACGCCGCCGGCCTGGGGCCGCTGGTTCCGGCTGATCGACGTGGAACCGCTTTCGGGCGACACGCTGATGTCGGGTCCCGGCGAGCGCCCGCTCATGATGCTGTCGCGGCAGGCACAAGGCCGGGTCGCCCAGCTTCTCTCCGACCATGCCTGGCTGTGGGCGCGCGGCTATGAGGGCGGCGGGCCGCAGGCGGAGCTGCTGCGCCGGCTCGCCCACTGGCTCATGAAGGAGCCGGATCTGGAGGAAGAGGCGCTGATCGGCCGCGACATGGGCGGCTCGCTCCAGATCGAGCGCCGCACCATGGCGGAGACCGCCGATCCCGTCACCGTGACGGTGCCGTCCGGCACCGAGCGCGAGGTGACGCTGGAGGAGATCGAGCCCGGCCTGTGGCGCGGCGCCCTGCCGGTCGAGGAGGTCGGGCTCTACCGGCTCACCGACGGCGAGCTCAACGCCGTCGCCGCCATCGGCAGCCCGGACCCCAAGGAGATCGCCGATCTGCGCGCCACCGCCGACAAGCTTTCCCCCGTGACGGAGGAGACGGGCGGGGGCATCTACTGGCTCGCCGACGGGTCCTCGCCGGAGAGCCCGGCGCTGCCCCGCCTGTCCAAGCGCTCCGGCGACCGGGTCATGGCGGGCGAGAGCTGGCTCGGCCTCAAGGCGAACGGCGCCTACCGCGTGACCGCGGTGTCCGACATGCCGGTGCTGAACGGGCTTCTGGGGCTCAGCGCGCTGCTGCTGCTTCTCGGGCTGGCATGGTATCGCGAGGGGCGGTGAGCCGCCCGCCATCGAGCTCCCGCCAGCGCCCGGGCGACAGCACAAGACCTTCCGCTCCGTCGAGCGCGCCCGGAACGAGCTCGCGATAGAGCATCCGATCCGGATCGGTCGGCCCCGGCATGAGAAGCCGCCCATCGGGCACCCTGGCGAAGCCGACCCGCCGGTAATAGGGCTCGTCGCCCACCAGGATGACGAGGCCATGGCCGAGTTCGCGTGCCTTGTCGAGCGCCGTTTCCATGAGCCTGACGCCAATGCCGCAATTACGCCGGTCGGGGTGGACGGCGAGCGGTCCGAGCAGCAGCGCCTCGCGGCCCTCGCCGACGATCACGGGCCAGAACCTGACCGTGCCCACCAGGCGGTCCCCCTCGCGCGCGACGAGCGAGAGGTCCTCAACCGGTTTCTCGCCCTCGCGCAGGCGATAGGAGCTCCTGGTGCGCCGGTCGAGGCCGAAGGCGGCGTCGAGCATGGTCTCGATCGTGTCGAGGTCCTGTGCGGTCTGGGGTTCGATCGTGAAGTGTGAAACGGTCATGTCCGGCTCGCTCTTGGCGAAAAGATCGTCGGCAGTCTTCGCAAGACTCCCGGAACCGGCACCCATGAAACAGCAGTCAGGAACGGGCGGGATGGAAATCCGGCAGGCAGCGAAGAAACGCAGAGAGGCACGGCTGAGCCCGAAGGGCACCGCGCTTGTCCCGGTTCATCGTCGCTGGCGAGCAGTCTGCCGGATGGACATTGGCTTCAGAACATCCCACGTCGTAAGAATAACAAGATCGCGCTCTTATCACGCGCCCGCGCCGGCGTCCAGCCGCTTTGTCGGTCCCGGGCGCCCCTCCACACACAGACCAGAGGACCCGGATCATCCATGGGACTGCTCATCGACGGAGAATGGCACGCCAACCCGGAGAAAACCTCGTCGACGGGTGGGCGCTATGTGCGCGCGCAATCGAAGTTCCGCAACTGGATCACCGCCGACGGCGCCCCGGGCCCCTCTGGCGGGGGCGGGTTCCCGGCCACGAGCGGGCGCTACCACCTCTATGTCGCCTGGGCCTGCCCCTGGGCGCACCGCACGCTGATCTTCCGCAAGCTCAAGGGGCTCGAGCCCCATATCGGCCTGTCCATCGTCGATCCCGTCATGGGCGAGGAGGGCTGGGTGTTCTCCGACCGCCAGGACACGATCCCCGACACGGCGAACGGCGCGAGCCGGCTCTACGAGGTCTATTGCAAGGCCGATCCCGACTATACCGGCCGGGTCTCTGTCCCGGTGCTGTGGGACACCGAGCGCCAGACCATCGTCAACAATGAATCGGCGGACATCATCAGGATGTTCAACACCGCCTTCGACGACATCACCGGCAATCGTGCCGACTACTATCCCGCCCATCTCAGGGCGGAGATCGACGCCATCAACGACACCGTCTACGAGACGGTCAACAACGGCGTCTACCGGGCGGGCTTCGCCACCACGCAGGACGCCTACGAGGAGGCCTTCGTGGCACTGTTCGCCACGCTGGAGAAGCTGGAGGACCGGCTGTCGCGCCAGCGCTATCTCGTCGGCGGAGAGATCACGGAGGCCGACTGGCGGCTGTTCACCACGCTGTTGCGCTTCGATCCCGTCTATGTCGGCCACTTCAAGTGCAACCGGAAGCGGATCGCCGACTATCCGAACCTCCATGGCTATCTGCGCGAGCTCTATCAGTGGCCCGGCATCGCGGAGACGGTGAATATCGCCCAGACCAAGCTCCACTACTATGCCAGCCACCGCCAGGTGAACCCGACGGGCATCGTGCCGCTCGGTCCCGAGCTCGACCTCACCGCGCCCCATGGCCGGGAGGCGATCGGCTAGGGCAACCTGCGTCCATTCGGACCCGGATGAGTTGACCTAATATTTTGATAACAATCAGATTTTCCTCACTAGGTGAATCCACCTGAGTGCAGGTTGATCTAGATTGCAGCCAGCTTGAAGTGCTTTGCCAACCAGCACCTGGATGTCCGCCTGCGCGGGCATGAACGGGCATGGGGGCGGAAGAGCTCGGCTTGTCTTCCCGCTCGCTCCCGCGAAGGCAGGAGCCCAGCAGCCGCAGATCATGGCCTTCGAGTGGTTCTGCTTGGGAGCAACCCGCTCCAGGGCATTGTCCTGTCTGACTGAGCCGGCGTCCGGCGGGGCGCGGCTACCATCGGTCCGGCACGGGGGCGCCGGTCTGCCATTCCGCGATTCGCCGGCGGGTGCCGCCCGTGGTGCCCTCCGGCAGGGCGTCCGGCGGGAAGAAGCCCTGCTCGGCGATTTCGAGCGTGCTCGCCGTGCGCGGTTGCTGGCGCCAGTGCCCGACGGTGAAGACTGCAATGTGGTCACCGGGAAACTGCGCGTCATTGGCAAGCAGCCCGAGGAGACGCGGCCGCTCGAGCGGAACGATGCCGGCCTCCTCGGCCAGCTCGCGCATGAGCGCATTCTCCGCCGTCTCGCCGCGTTCCACGCCGCCGCCGGGCAGGATCCAGCCCGGCGCGTAGCCGTGGCGGACCAGGAGCACCCCGCCGGCCTCGTCGGCGACAAGCGCGCGCACGCCGAGCGTCAGCCCGCGGCTCAGCCGGAACCAGGGCTGAAGGACCAGCCTGAATGTGGCTCTGTAGACGGTACGCCCCGCCATTGCCTCTCCATCGCAGGCGGCACCGCGGGCCGGCCCTGCCGGGTCAGGCTGCCTCGACCGCCCTGCCGTGCACCCCGGCCCGACCCGCATAGGCCTTTGTCCGCGCCGTTCCCGTCTTCTCCGCAATCGCCCTGACAGCCTCGGCGAGACGGACGAGCTCGCTGTCGGGCATGTCTGCATAGCAGGGCAGTATAACGAGATCGGAGAGCATCTGCGCAGCGCGATCCGGAGCGAGCCAGGGGCGGTCCTCCGGCGCCGGAACGGCCTGGGAGCGCGGCAGGCCGGCCGCATCGAAGCCTTGCGCACGCAGCGCGGCGATCACCTGCTTCGGCTGGTCCATCAGGACCGGGAACACCCAGTAATCGTGGTAGCGGTTGGCGACCGCCGGCATCGCGACTGCATCGCCAAGGAGATCGCACAGGCGACGTCCCTTGGCGGCTCGCTGCGACAATTCGTCCGGATCGAAGCGGTTCAGACGCCGGTTCAGGAGGGCGAGCATGGCCGCGGACGGCTGGAAATGCAGCTTTCTGACCGTCTTGAGCGGAGCGACGTTGCGCACCCTCTCGCTGATCGTGTCCTCGTAATTGCGGCCCCTGCCCCGGCAGAACCGATAGATCGCACCCATGGCGGGCCGCGAGGTCATGAGCTTGAGGGCTGCAAACTGGACAACGCGCTTGAGCTGCGCGCGGGCGGGCTGGACCGGATAGCCCGACTGGATATCCCTCATCCGCGCCCGCAGCACCGGATCGCGCACCTTCAAGAGCCCGCCGCCGAGCGCCGTCGCCGTCTTGATGGGACCGAAGGAGAACATGGAGATGTCGGCGTCCGGATGGCCCGCATAGGCGCGCCCGCAAAAGGCCTGGGCACAATCCTCCACGACGATCAGCCCATGCCGGCGCGCCAGCGCGAACAGCCCGCCGAGATCGAGATGCGCTCCGAACAGATGGGCCACGACCAGGACCCTCGAGCGCGGCGAGATCGCCCGTTCCAGCGCGTCGCGGGACGGAATTGCATGGCCGGTATCGAGATCGAGCGGTACGGGGACCAGCCCGTGCTGGCCGGCGATGCGCACCATGCCCTTCACATTGAGCGCGGAGAAGAGCACCTCGTCTCCGGGCTCAAGAGCGAGCGCCTGCAGCAGAAGGTCGAAGCCGGAGCGCACCGAATAGGTCGCGATCACCGACCGCCCCTCTCCCCAATAGTCTTCCGCCCGGCTCGCCTGCGCCTCGCGGTCACGCGCCGTCAGACACGACAGTCCGCCCGAAAGAAGATCGGACCAACCAATCTTGAGTTGCGTTCTTGCCCACATCTACTTGAGTGACCTACAGTGAAACCCTGTAGTGATCGTGGCTTTCATTTATGGCACTATTCAGCCATAGACGCTGTGGGGGCAAGAGGGGCGTAAGGATAACTTGTCGATAACTGTGCAGACACGCGTGCCGCACGGCAGATTGCCGGGACCGCCAGTCACGGGCTGGCATTGCCGGCACGAGAGCGAGAGGAAATGTCAATGTCGACCCTGACCGGAGAGGGAAAGCCAACGCTGATCGAGCGATTGAAGGAGAAGCGGCGCCGTACGATCAAGCGACTCGGCAAGCGGCTCAGCCGCAAGATCGAGTCCATCCAGAGCCGCCAATCCCTGGTTGGCAATGAGCCGGTCCTCGACAATGCCGATTTTCCGTTCCTGAAGGACTTCACCGACCATTGGGAGGAGATTCGCGACGAGGTGCGGGAGATCCTGAAACACCGCGAGGCGGTCCCGACCTTCCAGGACATTTCCCGCGACCAGTACCGAATCGCCAAGGGAACGAGCTGGCGCACCTTCATCCTGTTCGGCTTCGGCGAGAAGCTGCAGAAGAACTGCCGCCAGGCGCCGGTGACCGCCAGTGTGCTGGAGCGGGTCCCGAACCTGCAGACGGCCTGGTTCTCCATCCTCGCGCCCGGCTATCACATCCCCGCGCACAAGGGCGTGTCGAAGGGCATCCTCAGGAGCCATCTGGGGCTCATCATCCCGCGCGATGCGGAAAAGTGCCGGATGAGGGTCGGCGAGGAAACCTGCGTCTGGCGGGACGGTGAGATCTTCGTCTTCGACGACACCTACGAACACGAGGTCTGGAACGACACCGAGGACGAGCGCGTCATCCTTCTGTTCGACTTCGACCGGCCCATGCGCTTCTGGGGGCGCACGCTCAACAAGCTGTTCGTATCGCTCCTGAAACTCACCGCCTACTATCAGGAGCCCAAGCGCAAGATGGAGAATTTCGAGGACCGCTTCGAGGCGGCGACACGTCGCGCCGACGAGAATCTGGAAAAGCTGAGCGATCCGACATAGGTTGCGTGCATCTGCCACCTGCAGGGCGCACCGTTTGATGGGCAAGATTTTCAGGATTTTCTTCACGGCGGAGGGCACACAGCCCCTGTTCGTGCTGCTGTGCCTGCTCCTGGCCGGCCTCGCCGAGGCGGTCAGCCTCGGGGCACTGCTGCCGACGATCACCGAGATCGGCGGCGGGCAGAAGGATTCGTCCGCGCTCAGCACCTATGTGACGGCCGCGCTCGACACGGTCGGAATCGCGCATACCCTGCCCAACCTGATCCTGATCGTCTCCGGCGCCCTGATCGCGAAGGCGGTGCTGTCCTTCGCGGCGCTGAGCTATGCCGGCGCCGCGGTGGCGCGCGTCTCCACCCATCTGCGCACCAAGCTGCTGGACCAGCTCATGAGCGTTCGCTGGCGGTATTTCGCCAACCAGCGCGTCGGGCGCATCGCCAATGCGATCTCGGGCCAGGCCGCGCGCGCCGGGCAGGCCTATTTCATGGCCGCGAAGTTCATGTCCTTCGTGGTGCAGGCGATCATCTATGCGGCGATCTCCTTCCTGATCTCGCCCGCACTCGCAGTGGCGGGCCTCGCGGTCGGCGCCTTCCTGTCGCTCAGCATGAGCGCGCTGGTGCGCCTGTCGCGGCGTGCCGGCTACCGCCAGACCGACCGGACGTCGGAGCTCGTCAGCTACGTTTCCGACGCCTTCAACAACATCAAGCCGCTGAAGAGCATGAACCGCCAGGCGCCGTTCTCCGCGCTCTTCGAAACGAAGATCCGCAAGCTGCGCAAGGCGCTGAAGAACCAGGTGCTCGCCAAGCAGGGGCTGATCTACGGGCGCGAGGTGCTGCTCGCCGTCATCCTCGGGCTCAGTGTCTATCTGGCCGCCGACGTCTGGGACGTTCCGCTGGCCGAGCTCGTGGTGCTGGGTATCGTGTTCTTCCAGATGGTCTCGATTACCGGCAAGATGCAGCAGCATCTCCAGAGGGCCGTGGAACTGGAATCCGCCTACTGGCGCATCCAGGGGCTCATCGAGGACACCGCCGCCGAGCGCGAGCCCGACGACGGCACGCGCATGCCGACGCTGACGGAGGGCTGCACCTTCCGCAACGTCTCCTTCGCGCATCAGAAGACGCCCGTGGTGCACAGCGTCGACCTGGAGGTGCCGGCCGGCGAGATTACGGTTCTGCAGGGCTCTTCCGGCGCCGGCAAGACAACCATCATCGATCTCCTGATCGGGCTCTACGAGCCCGACGAGGGCGAGGTGCTGATCGACGGGGTACCGCTCAAGGAGATCTCTCTCAAGGCCTGGCGGCAGATGATCGGCTATGTGCCCCAGGAGCTCACCCTCCTGCATGGCACGGTCTACGAGAACGTGACGCTCGGCGACGTCTCGATCTCGCGGGAGAAGGCGCGCGAGGCGCTGGCCAAGGCAGACGCCCTGTCCTTCGTCGATTCGCTGCCCGAAGGCATCGACACCACGGTGGGCGAGCAGGGCACGAAGCTGTCCGGCGGCCAGCGCCAGCGCATCGCCATCGCGCGTGCGCTCGTCGGCGACCCCCAGCTTCTGGTGCTCGACGAGGTGACGAGCGCCCTCGACCCGGAGACGGAAGCCGAGATCTGCCGCAATATCCAGGCACTCGGCGGCGAGTACACCATTGTCGCGATCACCCACCGGCCAGCCTGGACGACCATCGCCACCCGGCTCTACAAGGTGAGCCATGGCCACGTCACCAAGGCGGAGCCGGCACCCGCCCTGCCGCAGACCGCATGAGCGCCGCAACGTCCGTGGCCGTCCCGTTTCACGCCGCAATGGGAGGCCCAGATGGCTGGAATTGAAGTCCGCCCGGTCGAGGGGCGGCGCGATCTCGACCGCTTCATCGCCATGCCCCGGCTCGTCTACCGCGACGATCCGAACTGGATCGCGCCGCTGCCCATGGAGCGCAAGGACGTCCTCAAGCCCGGCCGCAACCCCTATTTCCAGCATGCCGAGGCCCAGCTCTTCCTCGCCTTCGACGGCGACGCGTGCGTCGGCCGCATCTCCGCCCAGATCGACCGGCTCTCCCTGGAGCGCTACCGCGACCGGACCGGCCAGTTCGGCTTCCTGGAGGCGGTGGACGACCGGGCCGTCTTCTCCGCGCTACTCGACCAGGCGGAGCGCTGGCTCGCCGAACGGGGCATGACGCGCGTGCGCGGCCCCTTCAGCTTCTCCATAAACGAGGAGACCGGCCTGCTCGTCGACGGGTTCGACACGCCGCCCCGGCTCATGATGGGCCATGCCCGCCCCTATTACGCGGCTCGGCTGGAGGAACTCGGCTACGCCAAGGCCAAGGACATCATCGCCTACGACTACGCTCTGGACACGCCCTTCCCCCGCAAGATGGCGCTGATCCTGAAGCGGGTCCTGCGTTCCGGCGACATCCGGGTGCGCCCGATCTCCAAGCGCCATCTGGAGCGCGACCTCGACATCATCATCTCCATCTTCAACGACGCCTGGTCGGACAATTGGGGCTTCGTGCCCATGACGGATGCGGAAATCAAGCATCTGGGCAAGAACCTGAAGCTGCTTGTCACGGAGGGCTATATCGCCATTGCCGAGATCCAGGGCGAGCCCGCGGCCATGGCCGTCACCCTGCCCGACGTCAATGACTGGATCGCCGATCTCGACGGCCGCCTGCTGCCCTTCGGCTGGGCGAAGCTGCTCTATCGCTTCATGACGCCGCCGAAAGCCGCGCGCCTGCCGCTGATGGGCGTTCGCAAGTCCTATCAGGGCACGCCGATGGGCACCGCCCTCGCCCTCGCCGTCATCGAGGCGGTCCGCGTCTATCACGCGGCCCGCGGGCTCGAGCGCGCGGAACTGTCCTGGATCCTGGAGGACAATGTCTCCATGCGCCGGATCATCGAGGAGCTCGACGCCCACCCCTACAAGACCTATCGCATCTATGAGCGGTCGCTGCCGCGGGACCCGTCGGCATGACGGTGGAGGCCGTCACCGCGCGCTATGACGTTCTGGTGCTGGCGGCCGGGCGCGGCCCGGACGATCCGATGGCCAAGGCCTTCGGTGTCTCGCACAAATGTCTCGTCGAGCTCGGCGGCGTGCCGATGCTGGCACGGGTCCTGAAAGCGCTCGCCGCCGCCCCGCATGCCGGCCGTATCGTGGTCTCCATCGACCGGCCCGACATCGTCGCGCAGGCCAATGCCGCCGCCGGCGACGTGGAGGCCACCGCAATCGCCTCCACCACCAGCGCGCCAGCCTCCGTCATCGCGGCGACGAGCTCGGGCGAGCTCACCTTTCCGCTGCTCGTCACGACCGGCGACCATGCACTGCTGACGGCGGAGATGGTGGAGCATTTCCTGGCCGAATCGTCGGCCTCGGGCGCCGACCTCACCGTCGGGCTCGCCCGCGAGGAGACAATCGCGGCGGCCTATCCGGAAACGAAGCGCACCTATTTCGCCTTCGGGCGGGACCGGGTCTCGGGCTGCAATCTGTTCGCGCTCAACAGCGAGCAGGCGCTCAAGGCCATCGCCTTCTGGGCACGCCTCGACCGGGACCGCAAGCACCCGTTCCGCCTCATGCGGGCCTTCGGGCTCTCGTCGCTGGCGCTCTACGCGCTCGGCCGTCTCGATCTCGACCGCGCCTTCGCGCGCGCCTCGCGCAAGCTCGGCCTCGTCGCCCGGCCCGTCGACATGCCATTCGCCGAGGCCGCCATCGATGTGGACAAACCCGCAGACAAGGCCCTCGTGGACGAGATTCTGTCGAAGCAGGAACACAGCCCCGGGGCTGTCTGACCGGGCGGGCGCGACTGGGGCCCGTCGCCAGGGTCCTGAATTACCAGGAGGCGACCATCTGGCGGGCGGCCTGCAGATCGACCGGGAAGTCGACCTCGCACCATTCGTGGCCGTCGATCGCGCAGACCTTGACGTCGGTGAGCTTGGCTGTGGTGCCGACGGCGGAGGGAAACCACTGCTTGAGCCCGGAGGGCTCGTGCATGGCCTGGTCGAGCACGCCGCGATAGACCTCCGCCCCCTCGCCGCGGAACACGTAGATGCCGATGGCCTCCGCATCCACCGCCTCCAGCGGCAGGGTCTTGCCGATCTCGGTGAGGCGCTCGCCGTCCAGCATGACCTTCATATCGTCGTTGTCATACTGGTCCTTGTGGTTTATCGCCACGGTGACGGGCGCGGGCGGCGCGGCAAGGATGCGCTCCACCATGTCGGCCTTGAAGACGTTGTCGCCATTGACCTGGACGAAATCGGACCCCATCTCATGACGCGCCATCCAGCAGCTCGCCAGATTGTCGGCCACCGTGTAGAAGGGATTGAACACCGTGCGGATCTCCACCGACAGCTCCTGCGCAAGCGCTTCGAGCGCGGCGTCCATGAGCGGGGCGCCGTAGCCGGTGATGACCACGAATTCCTTGATGCCGCACGCGGCGAACGCATCGATCTGGCGGGCGACGAGCTGGCGTCCGCCGATATCGAGGAGCGCCTTGGGGATGTCCTGGGTCAACGGCAGGAGCCGCTTGCCCTGGCCTGCGCCAAGGATCACAACTTTCACGACACGGCCTTTCTGCTAGAAAACGGAGAGCAGTTGGCTTCTCAATCGCATCGCGGCCCCGCGAAGTCAACGCCCATGGAATAAGCGACCGGCACGCCGATGTTCACACTGGCCCACCTCTCCGACGTCCATCTCTCGCCCATGCCGCCGTTGTCGCTGCGCGCGCTGGCGACCAAGCGCTTCTACGGCTACCAGTCCTGGTTGAGGCGCCGGCGCCAGATCCATCGCCGCCACGTCACCGACCTGCTTGTGGAGGATGTCCGCCGCGCCGCGCCCGACCACGTCGCGATCACCGGCGATCTCGTCAACCTCGCAACCCGGCAGGAATTCGCCAATGCCGCTCAGTGGCTCTCCGAGTTCGGCGCGCCCGACTGGGTCACGGTGGTTCCTGGCAATCACGACGCCTATGTGCCGGTGCCCTTCGAGGACGGCATCGGCCGCTGGGCCGACTACATGCGCGGCGACCTCGCGGTGGCGGGCACGATCACGCGCCCCTCGCCTGAGCCCTTTCCCTTCGTGCGCACCCGGCGCAACATCGCGCTGATCGGCCTGTCGAGCTCGGTGCCGACGGGCCCGCTGCTTGCCTCCGGCCGGCTCGGCCACGCCCAGATCGAGATGCTGGGCGAGATTCTCTCGGTCCTGCGTGCGCGCGGCTTCTTCCGGGTGGTGCTCATTCATCACCCGCCCCTGCCCGGCATGAATGCGCGGCGCAAGGCGCTGCTCGATGCCCCCCGGCTCGCCGGCGTCCTCGCGGAGGAAGGCGCGGAGCTCGTACTCCACGGCCACAATCACCAGCATTCCCTGAAACGTCTGGTCTCGCGCCACGGCCCCGTGCATGTTGTCGGCGTCCCGTCCGCATCCGCGGTCGCCCGGCACGGCAAGCCGGCATCGGCCTGGTACCGCTATGCGATCAACCGCACGAACGGCATGTGGACGTGCGACGTGACCGTGCGGGCCTATGACGAGGCGTCGGACCGCTTCACCGAGGCCAACCGCCTCACCCTCGACATGGACGCCGACGACAGGGCGGGCCAGACCGCCGGCCTTGCGGCGGAAGCGTGATGCCGCCACGATCGCCGGGCCACCGTTCACACGCTGCCGGGAGAGCATGACCCATGGCCAACGAAACGATGCAGAAATTCGGCTTTCCTGATACGCTGGTCGCCGATTACCGTCACTGGTGCGTGCTTCTGCGCCCCGCCCAGGCAACGCTGGGAGCCCTGGTGCTCGTATGCAAGGACGAGGCGCGCGCCTTCTCGGAGATTTCCCCGGACGCCTTTGCGGAGCTTGCGGATGCGACGGCCGGCATCGAAGGGGCGCTTTCGGCCTTCCGGCCCTATGACAAGATCAACTATCTCATGCTGATGATGGTCGACCCCGACGTCCATTTCCATGTCCTGCCGCGCTATTCGGCGGCGCAGGATTTCGAGGGCACGGCCTTTCCCGATTCCGGCTGGCCCGGCCCGCCCGCGCTCGCCAAGGCGGTCGAGCCGGACGAGGCTCTGCGCGGCCGCCTCGTCGCGGCGCTGCGCGCGGCCTGGCCGGACGCGGCCAAGATGGGCTGACCCGCATATGGCATTCATCAGCATCACATCGCGCTACATCATCCGCCAGGTCTCCGGCCCCCTGTTCGCCGCCATGGCGATCGGCCTTCTGGTGCTTCTGGCGGAGCGCATGGTGCGGCTGCTCGATGTGACGCTCGGCAAGAAGAACTCCTTCGCCATCGTCTTCGAGATGCTGGCCTATCTGGTGCCGCACTATCTGGGGCTCGCCGTTCCGGCGGCGCTGTTCCTGGGCCTTCTGTTCGGCTTCAACAGGCTGTCGAAGTCGAGCGAGCTCGACGCCTTCCTCGCCGCCGGGATCGGCCTGCACCAGCTCACCCGCCCGGTGCTGGCGCTGGCGCTCGCCCTGATGTTCGCCGCCATCGCCATCTTCGGCTGGGCCCAGCCCTATACGCGCTATGCCTATCGCTCGGTGGAATACACGGTGAAGAATGTCGATGTGTTCTATCTCGCCGAGGAAGGCGTGTTCATGCAGGCCGGCTCGCGCACCTTCATCCTCGACAAGCTGGAGCGCAGCTCCAACGAATTCGAGCGCATCTTCCTGTTCGAGGACCGCGGGGCCGACGGCAGCGAGACGGTGACCGCCGAGCGCGGCGCGCTGATCGAGGTGCCGGGCGAAACGCGCCCCGTCCTCCATCTGGAGAACGGCCACAGGCTGACGGTGGAGGGCTGGCCCGGTGCGGGCACCTCCGCGACACAACCCGCCTCCGTGGTCGGCGACTTCTCCTCCGCGGAAACGCCGCTCGGCAAGGAGACGAGCCGCCTGTTCCGCCCGCGCGGCAACGACCAGCGCGAGCTCACCCTGCCAGAACTCGCCATGCGGCTCGACAATCCCCCGCCCGACGCCACGCGCGACGAGATGGTCGCGGAGCTCCACAAGCGGCTGGTGAACATCTTCTCCCTGCCCGTCCTGCCGTTCCTCGCCATTCCCTTCGCGCTGGGGCGCCGGCGCGGCATGCGGGCCTACCGCTTCGGCGCGGCGCTGATCATCCTGGTGGCCTATCACGAGATCCTCGAACAGGGCACGCTGCTCGTACGGGTCGGCCAGCTATCGCCCTATATCGCGCTGTGGCTGCCCTATGTCGTGCTCACGGTCTTCTCGGGATGGCGCTATTACCGCGCCTGCTTCACGGTGCGCCAGGAGTGGCTCGAGCCGCTCGCCGACAGGGTCAACGAGACGATCCGCGGCCTCTTCCGCCGCGTTGTCAGAACCGCGGAGCCCCTGTGATGTGGACACTCTCGTGGATGCTGACGCGGATGTTCGTGGTGCGCTTCATCGTCATCCTGCTCGGCATTTCGGTCTTCATCGTCACACTCGACGCGGTGGCCCATTCCGGCGATATCCTGGCGCTGAAGGGCAACGACATGACGGCGGTCGCCTATTACGGGCTCCTGCGCATGCCGGGCGTGGCCTCGAGCTTCATCAACATCTCCGCGCTGCTGGCCATGCTGCTGCTCCTGACGGAGCTCAGCGCCAACAGCGAGCTCGTCGCCATCTGGGCCTCCGGCGTGTCGCAGTTCCGCGTGATCGGCATGTTCGTGCCCATCGCGCTGCTCGTCGGCGGCGTCCAGTTCCTCGTCAACGACCAGGCCGTGCCCTGGGCCGCCCCCACGCTCCACGACTGGGGCATCGGCGACTACGGCAAGAAGAAGCTCAAAGTGGGCGAGGGCGACCCGATCTGGATGCGCTCCGGCAACGACATCCTGCGCGCTGTGAGCAGCAACCCGCAGGCGACCGAGCTCGACGAGGTCATCATCTTCCGGCGCGACCCGGACGGCGTGCTCCTGGAGCAGGTGATGGCCAACCATGCGGAGCTGACGGACGGGCGCTGGGAGCTCTCCGACGTTACGATCTACTATCAGGAGAACCTGCCGCCGAGCCACATCGCCAAGCTGATCTACAGCGGTCTCCTGCGCCCGGCCGCGGTCGGCGCGCGCTCGGGCGACCCGGAGGAGATGACGATCTCCGACCTCGACTATTTCATCGAGAATGGCGGCTTCGGCATTCGCCCCACGCAGGTCTACGAGACCTGGTGGCACAAGCGCTTCACGCTGTTCGTCACAGCCCTTCTCATGGTCGCGCTCGCCGTGCCCCTGTCGGCGCGCTACAGGCGCGGCGGCGGCCTCGGGGTGATGTTCGCGATCGGCGTGGCGCTCGGCTTCGGCTTCTTTATCCTCGAGGGGCTGTCCATGACCATCGGCGAGCTCGGCATCATGGCACCGTGGATGGCCGCCTGGATGCCGATCTTCATCTTCACCGCGACGGCGGGCATGCTGGCCTTCCGGGCGGAAACCATATGAGGCGGCACGAGGTCTTTCCCTCCGGCGAAAAGCCCTGTATTCCTTCGCACCGACTTTCGGCTGTACTTGCGCACCGGGCGCACAAGGGGTGAGGACAGCAGGAGTGCTCGACGAGGATCACGCCATGGCGACGGCAATGAGCGAACCGCACGAGGCGGAGGGCGCGCAGGAGACGGCGCAGACCGGGCAGCCCGCACTCTGCGTGCTCGCCGGCAGCGCACCGCGCCTGTGGGGGTCGACGCTCGCCAGGCGCACGGAGCGCCAGTTCGTGCGCGCCGGGCTCGACCGGTTCGTGAGCGCGGACGAGGCGGCGCTGGAAGGCGGGCATGTCATCCTCGTGCGCGCCGATGCCGTGATCGACCAGCCTCTCGTGCCGATCCTGATCGCGCGGCGGGACTTCGTGCTCATGGGCGAGGGCGCGGACGGGCCGGTGCCCGTGGCCGCCCATGTGAGCGCCGACCGCGTGGGCGAGATCGGCGCGCTGCTCATGGAGGGCCGCAAGCCGCCGGTGGCTCTCAAGCTCACGGCGCTGAGCCCCGACGAGCTGGAGGCGAGCTTCTGGCAATCGCTGCGCAAGCGCGAGACGCCCTATGCCATGGTGGTCGACGAGACCAATCGCGCCGACGTCGAATGGCGCATGTTCATGGGCACCTACAAGGGCGCGACGGATTTCATCACCAAGCATGTCTGGCCCTGGCCGGCCTTCCTCGCGACCCGCTGGCTCGCGCCGACCTTCGTGACGCCAAACATGGTGACGACGGTCAGCGCCGTCCTGATGGTCGCCGCCTTCTTCCTGTTCCTCCAGGGGTCCTGGGCGCTCGGACTCGTCTGTGCCTGGGGCATGACCTTCCTCGACACGGTCGACGGCAAGCTCGCCCGTGTCACGCTCACCTCCAGCAAGTGGGGCGACGTGTTCGATCACGGTATCGACCTCGTCCACCCGCCCTTCTGGTACGTCGCCTGGGGGCTCGGACTGAAGGCTGTCGGGCTGGCGCTCGCGCCGGCGACGCTCTTCTGGGTGCTGACCGCGATCATCGCCGGCTATGTGCTCCAGCGCGTCATGGAGGGCGTCGCGATCCAGTTCTTCAAGCTGGAGATCCATATCTGGCGCCGGATCGACACGCTGTTCCGGCAGATCACGGCGCGGCGCAACCCCAATCTTGCGATCCTCACCGTGTCCGCGCTGATCGGCCGGCCGGACTGGGGGCTTGTCGCGGTCGCGGTGTGGACCGTGCTCTGCCTCGTCCTGCACGGGCTTCAACTCGCCCAGGCGCTCGCGGAGAAGCGCCGCACGGGCACGCTCTCCTCCTGGCTCAACGAACCGGCACAGACTGAGCGATGACGGTCGGTCTCCTCGTCAACCCCGCCTCCGGCAAGGAAAGCGGAAAGGGCCTTTCCCTCGCCCATCTGCTCGCCGGCGAGCGGCGCGTGGAGCTCGCCGTGCTCGACGCCTTCGACGAGCTGGAAGGCGCGCTGGAGGATTTCGCCGAGGCCGGCGTCGACACGCTGTTCATCTCCTCCGGCGACGGCACGGTGCAGGCGATCCAGACGATGCTTGCGGAGCGCTCGCCCTTCAAGGCCCCGCCCCGGCTTGCCCTCCTGGCGCACGGCACCACCAACATGACGGCGGCCGATCTCGGCTTCTCCAGGCGGTCGCTGGAGGCTATCGCCGATACGATGGTGCGACCGGAGGTGCTGCGACGGGCCACAGCCGTCAGGCGCCGCGCCACGCTGCGGGCCGCCAATCCCCATGGCCGGCCGCCCCAGCACGGCATGTTCCTCGGCGCAGGCGCGCTGTGGCGCGGCACGCTCTACTGCCAGACCTCCGTCCACAAGACGGGGCTCAAGGGCGATTACTACGCCCCCGCCCTGACGCTCGCCACGGCCCTCGGCAAGGCGCTCTTCGCAAAGCCGGACCCGACGGACGAGACGCGGATCGACCGCCCCTACCCCATGACCGTGACGGCGGACGGGGCGACCTGCGCCTCCGGCGACCAGCTCCTGTTCCTCGCCACGACGCTGGAGAAGCTCGTGCTCGGCGCGCGGCCCTTCTGGGGCGGGGCAGGCCCCGGCGCGCTGCGCGCCACCGCCATTGCCTATCCGCCGCCCTCCATTCTGCGCTATACGCTGTCCATCATGTATGGCGGCGAGGAGCGCACCCTGCCGGAGGGTTGCGTGAGCCTGTCCGCCAAGCGGATCGCGCTCGACCAGACGACCCCCTTCGTCATCGACGGGGAGTTCTTCGAGGCACCGAAAGACGGGCCGCTGATCATCGAGGAAGGGCCGGAATTCGAGTATCTCCTCGGATGAGGCCTGGATGCGGGCCATGGGCGACGACAAGGCATTGAGGGCACTCGTGGAGGGCCGGCTGTCCGCGCCGGTGCCGGACGCCGTGCGCGCGATCGGCAAGGCGGTGGGGGATGCGCGCGGGCCCGGCGTCGCCGCCGTTCTCGCCTATGGCTCAGCGCTGCGCGGCGTGCCGGCGAGCGACACGCTCATCGACCTCTATGTGCTCACCGACCGGCCCGGCGCGATCAGCCCGAACCGGCTGAGCCGGGCCGCCTGCCGGCTCCTGCCGCCCAATGTCTATTATGCCGAGGCAACCCATGAGGGCGCGACCGTGCGCGCCAAATGCGCGGTGCTGCCGCTCGACGTGTTCGAGCGCAAGGTGGCGCCGCAAACCGACAATCCCTATTTCTGGGCCCGCTTCGCCCAACCGAGCGCGCTGCTCCACGCCCGCGACGCCGATATCGCCGCGCGCGTGGAGGCGGCTGTCGCGACGGCCATTGCGCGCATGGTCCAGGAAGGCCGCCGCCTTGCCGGCACCGCGTCAGGCTCCGATACCGATCCGCTTCGGCTGTGGGTCCGTGCCCTGACCGCGACCTATGCCACGGAACTTCGCTCGGAGCGCGAGGACCGCGCCCGACAGATCGTCGGTGCGGACGAGTCGTGGTATCGCGAAACCGCCGCTCTCGTGCCGCCCGCCGGCGACATGAGGTCCGCGGTCGGCCATGTCTGGCTGCGCCGCCGCGTCGCCGGAAAGCTCCTCTCGGTGCTGCGCCTCGTCAAGGCCGCCTTCACCTTCTCCGGCGGCGCGGACTATATCGCGTGGAAGATAGAGCGCCATTCCGGCGTCCCCGTCGAACTCACCGACTGGCAACGCCGCCACCCCATCCTCGCCGCCCTCACCCTCATCCCGAAGCTCTACCGCAAGGGCGCGTTCCGGTAACGGACGGGACGACCTTCCGGAGGGGCACTCAGCCGCCGGCGGCCAGTTCCGCCTTCGCCTCGCCGCCGACCACCTTGCCGAAGAGCGCGATGATCGTGTCGATGTCCTCGTCGGTATGGGCGGCGGAGACGGAGCAGCGCAGGAGGCAGGTGCGCCCGGGCGTGCCGGGCGGGAGCGCGATATTCACATAGACGCCGGCATTCAGAAGAGCGTTCCACATGCCGATGGTGGAGGGTTCGTCGGCACACTGGACCGCGATCACCGGGCTCACCTCCCTGCTGGCGATCTTGAGGCCGAGCACCTCGAACCCCTCATGGAGGCGGGCTGAGTTGCGCCTGAGCCGCTCGCGCCGCTCCGGTTCCGCCCTGAGCTTACGGATCGCGGCCGTCGAGGTCGCGATGGTGGAGGGCGACGGGGAGGCGGTGAACATATAGGCGCGCGTGGCATAGCGCAGCGCCTCGAAGAGCGGATGGTTGCCGGCGCCGAAGCCGCCGATCGAGCCGACACTCTTGGAGAAGGTGCCGGCCACGAAATCGACCTCGTCCTCGAGTCCCACCTCCTCCGCGAGCCCGCGGCCGTTCTCGCCCAGCACGCCGAAGGAATGGGCCTCGTCGACGAGCAGCGTGAAGCCATGCTTGCGCTTCACCTCGATGAACTCCGCGAGCGGCGCGCGGTCGCCCATCATGGAATAGATGCCCTCCAGCACCACCAGGCGCCCGCCCGTCTCCTCGCCCATGCGCGACAGGCGCTTGTCGAGATCGGCGGCATCGTTGTGGCGGAAGCGCACGAGTTTCGCGCCCGACAGCGTGCAGCCGTCATAGATGCTCGAATGGCTGTCGGCATCGAGGAAGATCGTGTCCTGGGGCCCCGCAAGCCCCGCGATCATGCCGAGATTGGCCTGGTAGCCGGTGGTGAACACCATGCAGTGCTCGCGCCCGAGGAACGAGGCGATCTCGCGCTCCAGCTCGCGATGGATCTCGTAGGTGCCGTTGGCGATGCGCGAGCCGGTCGTGCCGGTGCCGTATTCGTCGAGCGCCCTCTTGCCCGCCTCGACGCAGTCGGGATCGAAGGTGATGCCCATATAGTTGTTGGTGCCCGCGAGGATAGTCTCGCGCCCGCCGATCAGGGCGCGCGTCGGCGACAGGATGCGCTCCATCGGGAGGCCGACAGCATCCGCACCCATCTGCAGCATGGCCTTGTGGCGCTCTGCCAGATGGCGGTGCTTCTCCAGGAGATCTGTCATGCTCAGGCGTTCCCCTTCATGCGCTGTTCGACCGCTGCAGCGAGATCGTCCATGCTGCGGATGTCGGACAGGAGGTTCAGCGGAATGTCGATATCGAACCGATCCTCGACTTCCATGATGAAATCCATGACCGACACGGAGTCTATATTGAGGTCGGCGGCGATATCCGTCTTGCGATCCAGCGTCACGCCCTTTGTGTTGAAGGGCTCGATCAGGCGGCACAGCTCGTCGAAGATCTCGTTGTTGGTCACGGTCTTTCTATCCCACTTTTCAATCTCGGGCGACGAGGATCGCCCGCACTCATGTCATCCAGCCGGCCTTGCGGTACCAGTCCAGCGTTCGTGCGAACCCCTCCGCGAAGCGGATTCGGGGCCGCCAGTCCGTATAGTCCTCAAGCAGGGCGTTCCGGCACACCCAGTCCCCGTGATAGAGCTCGCGCACCTTGCCGGGCGTCAGCATCGGCGCGCGGCCCCTCAGCCGTCCCGCCGCCACCGACAGGGGCGCGAGCGTCGCCAGAAGCCCCCGCGGCAGGAACAGGCAGCGCGCCTGCGGTCCCTTCGCCAGTCCCGCCTCGCGCATCAGGCCGGCCCAGGAATAGCCATCCGGTGTGCCGTCATGCAGCTCGTGGACGCTGCCTTCGGGCCCGCCGCCGGCCAGAGTGTGCAGCGCGGCGGCGAGATCGTCCACATAGATCAGCGATATCCGGGCCTCGGCATTGCCCGGTATGAGCGGGCGCTGACGGGCGAGCTGCTGGATCAGCGGCAGCGTGCCCCGGTCGCCCGGGCCGTAGACGGCGGGCGGGCGTAAGACCACCCATGACAGGTGCGTGCCCGCCGCCTCCTTCAGCGCCTCCTCGCCCTTCAGCTTGCTCGCGCCATAGCCCGACAGCGCCGGCTCGCGCGCGGCGAGCGAGGAGACGAGCACGAAGCGGCGAACCCCTGCGCGTCTGGCGGCGGCGGCCAGCGCGGCGGTGCCGCGCACATTGACCGCCTCGTAGCCCGAGCGCGACAGGGCGGTGATCGCGCCGGCACAGTGGATCACCGTATCGGCACCCGCGCAGAGCCTGTCGAGGGCGGCCCCGTCATCGAGCCCGCCGGCGACCACCTCGTGCGGCGTGTCGCCGAGCCGGTCGGGAGACCGCGCCAGAAGGCGCAAGTCCTGCCCCGCCTCGCCGAGCCGGGCGACCAGCCGGCGACCGACGAAGCCGCTGGCTCCCGTAATCGCGACCGGTCCGCTTGCCATGGCAGAATGACACCAAGGGTTTCGGGACGCCGCGCCCTCAGCGGGCGGGCGGAGGGCCTATTCGCCCGCCGCCATCCTCACCGGGCCGGCGGCCTGCTGGAGCTTGCGGGCGAGGTAGCCCTTCGAGATCTCCGCGATCTCGCCGGAGAGATAGCCCTTGCGCGCACCCGCGCGGGAGAGCTTGCCCGACGAGGTGAAGGGCAGGCTGCGCGGCGGCACAAGCACGACCTCGCATTCGACGCCGGCCGTCTGGCTGACCACAGCGGCGACGCGCCGGCGCAGGTCCTCCTGCTCCTCCATGTCGGTCAGGCGGCACTGGACGAGCAGGACGACCTCCTCCCCGCCCTCGCGGGTCTCCACGGAGAAGGCGGCCGCATCGCCGCCTCTCAGCGGCTCCACGCGTTCCACCGCCCACTCGATGTCCTGCGGCCAGATATTGCGGCCATTGTGCAGGATGAGGTCCTTGCTGCGCCCGGTGACGACGATCTCGCCGTCGAGCCAGTAGCCCATGTCGCCGGTGTTCATCCAGCCATCGTCGTCCATGGCCTCGCGGGTCGCCTCCTCATTGCGGAAATATCCCGCCATGAGGCTTGGGCCCCGCATCCAGACATGGCCGATCTGGCGCTCGCCGAGGCTCTGTCCCGTCTCGTCGCGCACCTCGATCTCGTGTCCGGGCATGGGCCGCCCGCAGCTCACGAAGGCGCGCACGCGCGAGGAGGAGGCCGCAGCCGCGCCCTCGCCCACGGGCACCGCACGGCGCGAGAGCTTGTAGCGGGCACTGTCGACCCGGTCGACGCGGATCGGCCGGTCGAGCTCGCCGAAGGTGATGGCGAGCGTCGCCTCCGCCATGCCGTAGCTCGGCAGGAAGGCCGTCGCGTCGAAGCCGGCGACAGCCATCTTCGCGGCAAAGGTCTCCAGGACGTCCGGGCGCACCATGTCGCCGCCGATCCCCGCCACCCGCCAGGCGGACAGGTCGAGCTCGGCGGCATGGCCGTTGACGCGCCGCGCGGCGAGGTCGTAGCCGAAGGACGGGCTGTAGGCGATGGTCGAGCGGTTGTCCGACATCAGCCGGAGCCACAGGGCGGGTCGTCGGGCGAAGGCCGTGGTCGCAAGATAGTCGACCGTCACCTGCCCCATCATCGGGGCGAGGCAGAAGCCGACGAGTCCCATATCGTGATAGAGCGGCAGCCAGGAGAAGGCGCGATCCTCCGGCGTGAGCTTCAATCCGTGCTGAAGGATGCCGCGCACATTGGCACAGATCGCGGCCTGCGTGACGAGCACGCCCTTCGGATTGGAGGTCGAGCCGGAGGAATACTGGATATAGGCGACGTCGCCGGGTCCGAAGGGCGCAAGCGCCACATTGCCGGCATCGATGGCGGCGAGCTCCTCGTGGCTCATCACGAGGCGCGTTCCGGCCCTGGCGGCCGCTTCGCCCAGATGGCCGAGAAGATCCGTCGGCGCGAGCGCCATGGCGGCGTCGGCGCTCTTCAGCATGCCGGCAATCCGCTCCACATAAGCCTCGCGACCGCCGATGTTCATTGTGTAGGGCAGCGGGCACGGAACGAGGCCGGCATACTGGCAGCCGAAGAACGCCGCCATGAAATCGGGGCCCGTCTCCGCCACGATGGCCACACGCTCGCCGCGCGCGAGCCCGGCCCTGACGAGCCTGCGGCCCGTGGCCTGCGCGCGCTCGCGCAGTGTGGCGAAGGGCAGCACGTGTTCCAGCTTGCCGCGCGGCGAATAGAAATTGTAGCCGGTCAGACCGCGCGCGGCATAGTCGAGGCCGTCGGCAAGCGTTCCGAATTCACCGAGGATCTGGGGAAGCCCGGGTGTGGCTCGCGGGGTGAGCTGCAGCGCGTCCGCCTCCCCGACCGTACGGGCGGGGGCGGGGCGCTCACTGCGCTGACGCGCGTTCAGCGGGGCGGCAAGGCTGTCTGTGTCTCTCAACACCGGCAATGATCCATCTCGTTCTCTGGGCCGGCTCAAGAGATAGCGCACGGCCCGTAAACAAAGAGTCTGTAAGGCACGGCCGCTCGCTGGATCGCTGCCCGTTCTGCAACGGGGTAATCACGGCAGTGTCCGGTCCTTCACGGACCTGCCATGTTGTCTGTTCAGTCTCCTTTGCGGGATAAGGCGCCCCCACCGCCCCGCACAAGTTTCCCTGAGCAAACCCCTATTACGGCAGCAAACGAAACAGAGCCGAGCGGCTTCTGTCCCTGGAGGCATAGGTAGCAAGGCGCCCGGGGCACACCAAATCAAATGGTGTTTCAGAATGTTACCTTGGGGATGGCCGCAGGCCTGTGCGGTCAGAACGGAGCCGGGCTCAGCAGGACGCCGAGCGCGAGAAGCCCCAGCGCACCCAGCGCGAACCCGCAGATTCCGGCAAACAGCAGGGAGACGCCGCTATACCCCATGACGACGCGGCCCTCCGGTGCGGCACCGGCCTTCGCCCGTTCGCGCTCGACCATGCGGTGGGCCATGAACTGCACCACGCGCTCCACGGTTTCCGCGCGGTCGCCCGATTCGAACAGCACCACGCGCCCGTCGCGCGTGTCCTGGACGAGCCTGTAGGTGCGCGGATCCGGCTCCAGCGTGACATAGCTGACCATGTCGATCCACAGCCTCGGCGGTTCGCCCATGGCGATGGAGAGATCGAAGAGCTCGCGCGCCTCGCTCCTGCCGGCGACCTCGCGCTCGAGCTCGTCCTTCAGCGTCACCAGCCTGAGCTGCTTGGCGTCGCGGATATCGAACAGGGCATCGAGATGCTCCGCCTCCACGAGACGCGCCTGACGCAGCGCTTTATCGAGCCGGCCGCCGCTGTCCGGCGACAATGTGTTCTTCATCGGTCCAAAGGCCTCCTCCCCCTTGAGGGAGCCCAAATTTCCAGCCTTGACAGTAAATCACATCTGGAGCGGGAAAAGCGAGTCGTGCATGAATGTTCCGTTAACGCGAGCCGGCCCTCCATGGTCCAAGGAACGGAAAGCCCAATGAATCTGCCGAAGAGCGCCCTGAAGGTCCACGATGCCGCAGCCCGTCTCGAGTTGCCCGTCTCCATCAGGCAGATGGACGACAGCACGCGCACCGCGGAGGATGCCGCGGCGGCCTGCGGCTGCACGGTGGCCCAGATCGTCAAATCCCTCGTCTTCCGCGGGCGCGAAACGGGAACCCCCTGCCTGCTTCTCGTCTCCGGCGTGAACCGCGTCGACGAGGCCAGGGCGGCGGAGGCGGCGGGCGAGCCGCTGGAGCGCCCGGACGCCCGGTTCGTCCGCGACGTCACGGGCTTCGCCATCGGCGGCATCCCGCCCTTCGGCCATGCAAGCGAGATCGCCGCCTATATGGACGAGGACCTGCTTGCCTTCGACGAGGTCTGGGCCGCCGCCGGTACGCCCAATTGCGTCATGGCGCTCCGTCCCGACCGGCTGCGCGACGCGATCGGCGCCACCGTGATCGCGGTGCGCTAGCTATATTTTCTCGGGGCTTCCCGCCAAATACAACATAAAGTGGTTGCATCTGGACTTCGCTCCCATTTATTGCATAGCCTAGAGCCGTACCGCCTGGGGAGGCGATAAGGACAACAAGGGGGGCGTCGGCCATCCATCGCGGATCGGCACGATGCGCGTCCTGCCAGTTGGGGGCTTGGCATGGACTGCGATCGGATTGCCTGTGCGTATGCAGGCATGGCCGCGCGGGCGGGAACGCCAGCGCGGATCAGGGCGACAGTACCGCCCAAGGCGGCAGTACCGGCGAGAATGGCGGCGCGGGACTGGGCGGGCCGGCCATCGAGGGCGGCGCTGCGATATACGGTCCTTGCGGCATGGTTCGCCGGTGGCCTCTTGGCTGCACCTGACGCCATGGCCGGCGATGTCTACGCTTTCACCGGCTTCAGCGGCAGCAGCATCGCCCTCTATGGCGTGCAGGGCCTGATCTACACGCCCCTTTCCGGCCTCGGGGAGACCGGCCCCATCGCCAGGCTGTGGATGGAAAGCAGCTATTTCGACTATCAGACGAGCGTCCGGCTCTATCGCGATGTCGGCATGGACGTGACCATCCACGCCCTCGGCACGGGCGGCTCGGTTGAGGCCGGCTATCAGATCGCCGGCGACACCTACCGGCTCGCCGGCTTTCTGGGCGCCGTCTATCGCGACTACGTCCTCACGCCGGTCGACGAGCGCTCCGACCTCAATGGCAGCACGGTCGGGGTCAAGGTCGTCGCGGAGGGCCACGCCTATCCGTTCGACGGCTGGGGCGCGGGGGGCTATGCGAGCTATATCACCGGCGTCGACGAATACTGGGTCCAGATCAGGCCCGGCTACCGCTGGACTTCCGGCCTCGCCATCGGGATCGATGCGGCGCTGTGGGGCGGCGAAGACTACCGATACGCCCGCGCCGGCCTGTTCGCCCAGGGCTTCGAGGTCGACCTCCTGGGGATGGGCCGGATCTTCCTCGGCGGCGAGGCCGGCATGCTGACCGACACCGATCTCGACAAGCACTCGCCCTTTGGCGGGCTCAATCTCGGCTTCTTCTTCTGAAACCGCGTGTGGCACGGAGATTGCTACGCATGGGATCGGGGGGGAGAGACGGCACCGGCCCCGCAGTCTGCTCCGGCATCCGGCATCGGTTCCCACGGATGGCGGGCGAGACCGGGCCGGTGCCGTCGTTGTCCCCGGCCTGCCGGACCTCTTCCGAGTCCCGGCGACGTGCCCGTCAGGTGGCCTCGTCGGCCTTGGCCCGGCCGCGGCCGAACAGCCAGCCCGCCGCGATCGGAATGGCGATGCTCAGCCCCAGGAACCGCGCGATCTGGAGGGCGCCGACGAAGGCCGGATCCATGTCGAGCGCGAAGGCCATGATGGTCATGGTCTCAAGCCCGCCGGGCGCGAAGGCGAGCCATGTCTGGCCGAAGGGCAGGCCCGACAGCAGGCTCGCCACATAGGCGCCGAGCGCCGAGGTCGCCAGCGCGAGCGCGAAGGCCACCAGGCTCGCCGACAGCATGCCCCTCAGAAGCCCCATACCGATTCCGGCGAACCGTGTCGCAACGAGACATCCCAGAATGACATAGCCGGGCACGAGAAGCGTGTCGGGCAGGACCCCGTGAACCGTTCCGGACAGATGGAGCGCCGCGTTGACGACGGCGGGCGCGAGCATCAAGCCCGCCGGGACATTGAACCGCTCCGCAAGGAGCCCCGCGACGCAGCCGACCACCACCACGATCGCGGTATCGAGCCAGGGCCCGGGCGGTGCCGACGCCACCGCCGCGGCCGGCCCCTCGCCGAGATTGGAGATCGCGATGGGCAGGAGCGCGATGAGGAAGAACAGCCTGACGCTCTGCGCGACCGTCACGCGCGGCAGGTCGGAGGCATGGTGCTCGGCGAAGATGAGGACGGTGGAGAGCGCGCCGGGCAGCCCGGCGAAAAAGGCCGTGCGCCGCCCCCAGCCGTGGACCGCCTGGAAATAGTAGTACTGGACGGCGGTGACGAGGACGACCGTGACGGCGAGCATGAGGAGGCTCGCCGGCCAGCTCATCATGCGCTGGAGCGTGTCCGCCGTGACGCTCGACCCGATGGAGAGCCCGATCAGCAGGAAGACCGCGCGGCGCGCATTGTCCGGCACACAGACCTTGACGCCGGCGGCGACAGACAGGGCGGTGGCGACCATGGCCCCCGCCAGCCACGGCGCTGGCAGTCCCGCCCACAGGAACACCGCGCCGCCCGCGGCGCCGATGAGCAGCGTGCGTGTGACGACAAGGCCCCATGTCCACCATGAAGCGTTCACCGGGTCTCCTTGTCCGTAGGGTGCGCCGCAATCCATCGCGCCGATGGAGCGGCAGGCCCGTCCGGTTCGCTGGGAAATCGTCGCCGGGCTCGGCAGAGTGGAATCGGGGCGAACCTTGCCCCAAACCGCGCGGCGGCACAATCGCCCAGATGTCATGGCAGGGTTGCATCCGGGCACATCCTACCCGTTTCGCGCTGTCCCCGGCATCAGCACGCTCAGGGCCCGCGGGCGGATCGACACGTCGAGCGGCGCATCGAGCCTGACAAGCTCGCCATCGAGGGAGGCGCGCACGCGCGGCCGGCGCATCTCGATGCGGCACCGCTCCGTCATCAGGCTCGTGAACAGGGCCTCGTCGTCCCAGCGGCCCATGAAGGCGGCCAGCGACAGCGTGACCATCTCGATGCGGCGCCGGGCCTTGGCGATATGCACCTCGACCATGCCCCCGTCGAGCCGTTCGGGCAACGGAAGCGAGCCGAGCTCGCGCGACAGCCGGTTGTTGGTGACGATCACCGAGGGGGTTCTCGCCCGGATGGTGCGGCCGGAGACCTCCGCGCCGATCCAGAAGAATGGCGGCCTGTTGACGACGCGCGCCCAGCTGCGCGCCGACGCCCAGACCTTCTGCAGGCGCGTGCGGTAGCCGCTGGCGTTCCTGAGCATGATCATCCTCGGATGCAGGCCGAGCGAAACGTGGTGGACGAACAGCCGCCCGTTCACCTCGCCGAGATCGATATTGGCGGGACGGCCCCTGCCGAGCGCGGCCGCCGCCTGCCCGAGGTCGAGCGGCGTGCCGAGCGCGCGGGCCAGAAGGTTCATCGTCCCGAGCGGCAGGAGGCCGAGCGTCACCTCGGTGCCGGCAAGGCGCCGCGCGGCAAGCGAGGCGGTTCCGTCCCCGCCGCCGACGATCAGCGGCCCCTCCATGCCCTTGCGGGCCGCATCGGCAAGCAGGCGGTCCAGCCGGTCGGCGGGCTCGAACCGGATTTCCACCTCACGCTCCGCTTCGGCAAAGCCCGCCTGCAAAACCGCACGCACGGTCTCCTGCCCCATGGTCAGGACCGTTCCCGCGCTGTCATTGACAAGAACCGTCGCCCGCATGGCCTTGCTTCCGCTCCATCGCCGCGGGCGGTGCCGACAGATAGTCCGGCGGACCGCCGCGGGCCAGTGCGCGATGGCGTAGAGCACGGGTCCCGGATTGTCCACCGGCAAGGGCGCCCCGACAGGCCGGACAGCGGGGCTACGGCGCCTCTCCGCCGTCGCGCAGGCGCGCGATCTCCGCCTCCAGCTCCGTAATCCGCCGGTCGCGCTCGGCCAGGGCGGCGGCGACATCGTCCGCCTCGAAGCGCTGCGGGATGTGCTGGGGGCAGTTGGCGTCCCAGGCCGCCACCGTGAACAGGATCGCCTGCTCGGCGCGCACCTTGTAGCCTTGCGGCATCAGGCTGGCGGCAAGCGCCTCGTCACCCTCCACCACCCGCGCCTCGCCCCAGATCTTGATGCGCTGGCGCCGCGCATAGTCGATGAGGAACAGATAGGCCTTCGGGTTGTCCGCCAGATTGCCGAGCGTGATGTATTGCCGGTTGCCGGCGAAATCCGCAAAGCCGATCGTCGCCTCGTCCAGAACGCGCAGGAAGCCCGGCGGCCCGCCGCGATGCTGGATATAGGGCTGGCCTTCCCGGTTGGCGGTCGCGAGGAAAACGCTGCGCTGCGCCTCGATGAAGGCTTTCAGGTCGGGGGCGATGCGGGTCTGCCAGGAGCCCTTCTCCTCCACGCGGGCATAGAGCGGGCGCGACCCCTTGCGGGTCTGAACCGCCTTGACAGTGGGGGTGAAGGCGACGTCGCTCGGATAGGTTCGGGTGCTGTTCGACATTGGACACTCCTCGCCGGATCGGGGATGGCCATGCGGCCCGGCATCGTCCTTCCACTACACCTTTCCATAATTCGCGAGTATCTATATAATTCGAGACATAGACTTCCAGAATCCGGAAGGAACAATGGACCGCCTCAAAGCCATGTCGATCCTGCTGGCTGTCGTCGAGGCCGGCAGCCTGTCGGCCGCCGCGCGCCGGCTCGGCATGCCGCTGGCCACGGTCAGCCGCAACCTCTCCGACCTCGAAGCGCATCTCGGCACCCGCCTCCTCAACCGGTCGGGGCGCCGGGCCGTCCTGACCGAGGCCGCGCAGGGCTATGCGGCGTCCTGCCGGCGGGTCCTCGACGAGGTGGAGGAGGCCGAACGCACGGTTGCCGGCGAATACAGCGCGCCGCGGGGCGAGCTCACCGTGACCGCCCCCCTCGTCTTCGGGCGGCTCCATGTCCTGCCGGTCGTCACCGCGTTCCTCGCCGCCTATCCCGAGATCGCCGTCCGGCTCGTCCAGGCCGACCGGGTGCTCGACCTTCGCGAGGAGCATGCCGACGCCGCCATCCGGATCGGCGCGCTGCCCGACAGCAGCCTCGTGGCGCAGCGCCTCGGCGAGATCAGACAGGTGGTGTGCGCCAGCCCCGGCTACTTCGCCCGCAAGGGAACGCCCCGGACGCCGCGAGACCTTCCCGCCCACGACATCGTCGCCTTCGGACAGATCGCCCCGGCCGGCCCCTGGCGCTTCGGGCGGGACAGGTCGGAGCACACCGTCCCGGTGCGGCCCCGGCTCGCCGTCAATACGGCGGAAGCCGCCATCGACGCCGCCATTGCCGGCGCCGGGATCACGCGGGTGCTCTCCTATCAGGTCGCGGACGCCGTCGCGTCGGGCCGGCTCGTGCTGGCGCTGGAGGCGTTCGAGCCGGCGCCATGGCCGGTCAGCCTCGTCCATGGCGCACCGCATCCGCTGCCGCAGAAGCTGCGCGCCTTCCTCGATTTCGCGGCACCGCGCCTCAAGGCCGTCCTGCAGGAACCGCTGCGCCGGGGAGACCGGAGCGGATGACGCTCCCCACCAGGCAGCGCCCGAATGTCGACGGTTCCGGAGGTTTCGGCCGGTTGTTGCTGGGGCACCGGAAAGGGCTCTGCCTCACCCGCCTCCCCTTGAAGCGCGACCGGGCGATCACGACATGCAACCGCTCACCGGGCCGCGAACATGCTACCATCCGCTTTGCGATTCGCGCCTGAAGCGAACCAAGGGCGGCCCGGACGGGACGCCGCTCCGGAACGGGGAAATGCCATGGGTTTCGAATTCGGCGGACTTCTGGGACTGATCGTCCTCGTGCTCGACGTGTGGGCGATCGTGAACATCTTTCAGAGCAACGCGTCGACTGGCGGCAAGGTGGTATGGATCGTTCTGGTCCTCGTGCTTCCGGTGCTCGGCTTCATCCTGTGGCTGCTCTTCGGACCGCGCGGCTGACCGGCGGACGGCAAGGGGGTGCCGGACCCATGTATATTGCGGGAGTCTTCCTCATCCTCACCGTGACGCTGATCGCGGCCGCGCTTGCGAGCCGGCGGCTGGCAATCGCGCTTTTCGCGGTCTCGCTCGCCGTCATGATCGCGGTCTATCTGCATCACGCCACCGACACGCTGCCCCTGTCCTTCTAGAGGAGCGTCGCGCCCGATGATCTCGCCCGGCCTCGCCATCATGCTCAACGCGCTGGCGCTCTATGCGATCTCCGGCATCCTGCTCGCGGCCTTCGCCTTCCAGTTCGCGCTGCAGGAACTGCCCTGCCCGCTCTGCCTGCTCCAGCGCGCAGGCTTTGCCGCGCTCGCCATCGGCCCAGTGCTGAATATCCGCCACGGGCCCCGGCCCGGCCATTACGGGCTGTCGATCCTCGCCGCACTGGCCGGTGCCGCCTTCGCCGCCCGCCAGGTCCTCCTGCACATCATGCCGGACGATCCGGGCTACGGCTCCGCCGTGCTCGGCTATCACTACTATAGCTGGGCGTTCATCTGCTTCGTGATCGCGCTCATCGCACTCGCGGTGATGCTCTTGTGCGAAGGCCAGTTCTCCCGCGAGCAGGCACGGCCCGAAGCCGGTCTCTTCGCCAAGGCGGCCGTCTGGCTCGTCATCGCCATGACGGCGCTCAACTTCGTCGGCACGGTCGTGGAATGCGGCCCGGCGGCCTGCCCGGACAACCCTGTGGACTACAAGCTCCTCACGCCCGGCACAGGCGGCTGATCACGACGCCTTGCCGCCGCTGAACTCCGCCTCGAGCTCCTTCTCGAGCGCCAGGAAATCCTCCGGAACGGGCATGCCGAAGGCGCGCATCTCGTTGAGCTTTTCGCGCAGCGTCAGATAGAGCTCGTGGCGGTCCTCCGGCCGGTTCTCCATCTCGGTGAGGAGAAGGGAAAGCTGGGCCTCGAATTCGTCCAGATCCATGGGGCGTTCGCTCCTGTCGGGTCCCGGCCGGCGGACCTGCGCCGGGAACGTTCCGTCAACCGGAACCACTCTATCAAAAAGAGGCGCGGAGGGAGCCCCCCCGCGCCTTTCAAAAACGATGGCCTGCCGAAAGCCTCAGGCGACCTTCAGCACATCCTCGCCCGGATGCCAGTTGCAGGGGCACAGCTCGCCCGTCTGCAGCGCGTCGAGCACGCGCAGCACTTCCTGCGGGTTGCGGCCGATGCTCAGATCGTTCACCGACACGAAGCGGATCACGCCCTCCGGGTCGACCAGGAAGGTCGCACGCAGGCACACGCCCTCTTGCCTGTCGAGGATGCCGAGCGCCTCCGACAGCTCGCGCTTGATATCGGAGAGCATGGCAAAGGGCAGTGCCTTCAGGTCGGGATGGTTCTCGCGCCAGGCGAGATGGACATACTCGCTGTCCGTCGAGGCGCCATAGATCACGGCGTCGCGGTCGGCGAACTCCTTGGCGATGTCGCCGAACGCGGAAATCTCCGTCGGGCACACGAAGGTGAAGTCCTTCGGCCAGAAGAAGAACAGCTTCCACTTGCCCTGGTCGCTCTCGTTGGAGATGTCGGTAAAGGCCTTGGCCGGGTCGGTGTCGACCACGGCTTTCAGATTGAACTCGGGAAACCTGTCTCCGATCGTCAGCATGACGCGGTTTCTCCTCTCATTATGGCTGCAGGGAACGTGAAGTCCTGGGAGGAACATTCATGAGCTTCGGGCAGGAGGCACCCCACCCCGACCTTGGCCTATAGCCTCATTCGCCGAGATTCGCCAGTGATCGAAACGTCGCGGTCGCTGCAACGCACAATTTTCTCAACCCGAGAGATCGTTCCGGTAGAACCGGCCCTCCTTCATCACCGCCTTGACCCTGTTTTCGGGGTCCTGGAGGACGCCGATATCGGCGAGCGGATCGCCGTCGACGACGATCAGGTCGGCGAGGAGCCCCTCCTCCACCCGGCCGATCCGGTCGGACATGGCGAACAGCTCCGCGGCGTTGCAGGTCGCCGCCCGGATGAGATCTGCGGCGGGCACGATCTCCGACCGCAGCGCAAACTCCTTGAGCTGATGGCGGTGCATGATGCCGAGGAGATCGGTGCCGTAGACCATGGTCACGCCGCCGCGATAGGCCATCTCCAGCGCCACGAGGCCGGCATCGAGCACCTCGAAGACCTTGCGGTTGAGGTCCGGCGGCATGCCCGCCTCGACCCCCTCCCTGGCCAGCGAATCGTAGATCGACAGGGTCGGCACGAGGACGCAGCCATGCTCGTGGAAGAGCGGGATGGACGTCTCGTCGAGGAGATTGCCGTGCTCGATGGAGTTGACGCCGCACCGGATGGCGCGGTTGATCGCACGCGCGGTATAGGCATGCGCCATGACAGGAATGAGGGCGGCTTCAGCCTCCTCGACCGCGGCGCGGATCTCGTCTTCGGAGAACTGGGTGGAGGTGATGCGGTCGGTGGGCGAGGACACGCCGCCCGACACCATGAGCTTCAGATGCGTCGCGCCGCGTCGGATCTCCTCGCGCGCCCCCCGGCGCATCTCGTCGACGCCGTCGCAGACGCGGCCGAGACCGGCGCAACAGAAGCAGCCCTCGAAGGTCTGCTCGCCGGGGCCGCGCATATCGCCGTGGCCACCGGTCTGGGAGAGCGCATGGCCGCAATAGAGGAGGCGCGGACCGGCGATGAAATCCTCCGCGACCGCCTTGGCGAGCCCCCAGTCGGCCCCGCCGGCATCGCGCACCGTGGTGAAGCCGCGCTGGAGCATGTCGCCCAGGATCTCGCCCGCGCGCGCGGAGACATAGAAGGGCGACCAGCGCTCCAGCTCGGGGAAGTTGGCGACCGCGGCGGTGACATGCACATGGGCGTCGCACAGGCCCGGCATCAGCGTGCGGCCGCCGAGATCGACGCGCTCGGCCGTCTCCGCCCTGATCGGCGTTTCGGAAATCTCCGCGATCGTGCCGTCGCTCACCAGCACATGCCGGTCGCCCAGCATCTCGCCGGCGACCACGTCGAGGACATTGGCATTCTCAAGGATAATCGATGACATTGACGCCTCTTCAGCTTCGGGGGGAACTCTGCACTCAACCGCCGAGATAGAGCTCGGCCATGCGGTCGTCGGCAAGCAGGGCCTGCGCCTCGTCGTCCAGCACCACGCGGCCCTGGTCGAGAATATAGCCGCGGTCGGAGATCTGGAGCGCCTGGCGCGCGCGCTGCTCCACCAGCAGCACCGCCGCGCCGAGCTTCGGCAATCCCTCGATGAGGGTAAAGACCTGATCGACGAGCGCGGGCGAGAGCGCGGCCGTCGGCTCGTCGAGGACCATGAGCTTCGGGCCCGGCATGAGCGCGCGGGCGAAGGCGAGCTGCTGGCGCTCGCCGCCCGACAGCGCGCCCGCCCGCATGCGGCGCCGCTCCGCAAGCGCGGGGAACATGTCGTGGATCTCGGCCATGCGGGCGCGGACGTCGCCCACGCCCTCCGCCACCAGAAGGTTCTCCTCGACCGTGAGGCTCGCGAAGACGTTTGCGACCTGCGGCACATAGCTCATGCCGACACGGATGCGGTCCTCCGCCGGCAGCGCCATGAGATCGGTGCCGTCGAGGTCGATCTCGCCGGCCACGCGGGCGAGCAGGCCCATGACGGCCTTCACCAGCGTCGACTTGCCGGAGCCGTTCGTGCCCGCGATGGTGACGATCTCGGCATCGTCCACATGGAGGTCGAGACCGGTGACGATATCGGTGTCGCCATAGCCCGCGCGGACATTGCGAAGGGTGAGAAGGCTCATACCACGCCCCCCATATAGGCCTCGCGCACGGCATCCCGGGCAAGCACCTCGTCGGGCGTGCCCTCCGCGATGATCCGCCCGCGATCCATGACATACATGCGGCGGACGAGATCGCTCAGCGCCTGGAGATTGTGCTCCACAACGAGGAAGCCGACGCCGCGCCCGTTGAGCTCGCCGATACGCTCGGATATCTCGCCCACGAGCACCGGGTTGACGCCCGCGAAGGGCTCGTCGAGCAGGATCAGCGCGGGGTCGAGCATGAGCACGCGACCAAGCTCCAGCAGCTTCTTCTGTCCGCCGGAGAGCTTGCCGGAGGGCTGGTCGATGACGCGGGCGAGGTTGAGGAAGTCGGCAATGCCCTCCGCCTTCTCCACGATCTCGGCGCGTTGGCGGGCGATGTCGCCCGGCCGCAGGAAGACGTTCACGAGCCGCTCGCCGAGCTGGCCGGGCGCGGCGACCACCAGATTGTCGAGGACGCTCAGATGGGTGAATTCGCGCGGGACCTGGAAGGTGCGCCCGAGCCCCAGCCGGGCACGGGCGGAGGGCGACAAGGCCGTCACATCCTGCCCCTTGAAGACGACGCGCCCGCCCGAGGCGGCCTCGAAACCGCTCGCCACGGCGAACAGCGTCGACTTGCCGGCACCGTTCGGCCCGATCAGGCCCACAAGGTCGCTCTCGCCCATCTCGATGGAGACATGGTCGAGCGCGAGAAAGCCGCCAAACCGCATGGAGATGTCGTTCGCCGCGAAGGTCATCGGCTCGAATAGTCCCCCATGATGCCGCCGGGGCGGTAGATGACGAGCAGGATGAGCGCAAGCCCCACCACGCCGAGACGCAGGCTCGCCATCTCGACCTCCGCAACGCCCGGAACGATATCGCGCAGGAAGCGCGACCCCTCCAGGAAGCCGACAAGCGCCAGCGTGCCGACCGCCGCGCCGGAGACGCGCCCCGCGCCGCCGAGGATCATGGCGACCCAGATATAGAAGGTCAGCAGCGGCAGGAACTGGTCCGGCGTGACGAAGGTGATGTAGTGGGCATAGAAGGCCCCGCCGAGGCCCGCGAAGGCCGCACCCAGCATGAAGACGCGGATCTTGAAGCTGCCCGGGTCCTTGCCGAGCGCACGCAGCGCCTCCTCGTCGTCGCGGATCGCCTCGATGGCCCGGCCGAACGGGCTCTTCACGATGCGATGGATGACGAGGATCGCCGCGAGATTGGCGAGGACGAGCAGGATGAAGGTCGTCGTCGTCGCCGACATCGGCAGCCCCAGCCCTTCCGACAGGTTGGGAATGCCCGGAATGCCCTGGACGCCGTTGGTGAGCCAGCGCTCATTGACGATGAACAGCCGCACGGCTTCGGAGAATCCGAGCGTCACGATGGCCAGATACTCGATCCGCAGCCTCAGGCTCAAGACGCCGAGTGGCCAGGCCGACAGCGCGGCGAGCACGACGGCGGCGAGGAAGGCCAGCGGCAGCCAGACGCCATGAACAGCAAGGATCGCGGAGGTGTAGGCGCCCACCGCGAAGAAGCCCACATGGCCGAAATTGATGAGCCCCGTGAAGCCGTAATGGAGATTGAGGCCGAGCGTCATCAGCATGTAGATCAGGGCGATGACGCCGACGGCGAGGAGATAGCCTTCCATGGGATCCGCCCTCCCCCTTACCTGACGCGCTCGGCGCCGGAGAACAGCCCCTGGGGGCGCACCAGCAGGACGAGAAGCAGGACCAGGAAGCCCACGCCGATCTTGTAGGTGAAGCCGACAAAGGGCGTGGACAGCTCCTGGGCGATGCCGATCAGGAGCCCGCCGACGACCGCGCCCACCGGATTGCCGATGGTGCCGAGAATGGTCGCGGCGAAGGCCGGAAGCAGCAGATCCCAGCCCATCTCCGGCATGACGACGGTCTTGACGCCGAGAAGCACGCCGGCGAGCCCGGAGACCGCGCCGGCGATGAGCCACATGGCCGTCATGACGCGGCGCGCGGAGATGCCGCCCGCCCGCGCGAGGTCGGGGTTGTCGGCGACCGCCCGCATGCGCCGGCCGAGCGGGGTCATGTGCAGGAGGGCGAAGACGACGGCGAGCGCGGCGAGCGCGCCGGCGGCGAGATAGAGATCCGTCGGCACGACGCGCACCGGCCCGAAGGCGACGGCGCGGGTCAGCGGCACATCGTAGACGCGCTGGTCATGGCCCAGAAAGAAGGTGATCGCGGCGCGGATCAGGAAGGCGGCGCCGATGGAGGCGATCAGCGGATAGACGGCCGACCGGCCCGCGAGCTTGCGGAACACGAACCAGTAGAAGGCCAGGGATATGGCCGCCGCGCCGACCATGCCCGACACGACGCCGGCCGCCATGAGGCCGCCGGAGGCGAGCTGGCCGCCATAGCCCGCATAGGCGCCGACCGTGATGACGTCGCCGGCCGACGCGTTGGGAAAGCGCGCAATGCCGAAGACCAGCGTGAGCGCCAGCGCGCCGAGCGCGATGATCGATCCCTCGATGGCGCCGTTGACGGCGAGGTTCAGGAGATAGCCGAAGGACATGGACGGATGTATCCGGATATTAAAGGGAGATGAGCTCGTGCTGCGCCGCTCTCCCCCTCACCCTCCCATTGCTGACGCAATGGGCCCCTCCCTCTCCCGCGAGGGGAGAGGCAAAGGAAAGTCGCGCCGCTTGCGACCCCTCTCCCCTCGCGGGAGAGGGTGGCGCGCAAAGCGCGCCGGGTGAGGGGGTGTGAGCCGCCATATGCAACAGCCCTGCCGTCAGTCCCGGCTCAGATCTTCACCACCGAGAGGCGCTTGAAGCTGCCGTCGGGCTGGACCACGGCTTCGCTGAAGTCCGGCGTCACGTCGCCATACTCGTCGAAGTCCAGACGGCTCGAGGCGCCCTGATAGTCGATGGGCCCGTCCTTGAGCGCGGCCTTGCCCTCCTCGAAGGAATAGACCTCCTTGCCGCCGGGATTGGCGACGTCGCGGATCTTCGCATTGATCTCCGCGACCGAGGCGCCGGGGCCGGCGGCCTCCATGGCCAGAGCCCAGACGATCGCCATGTCGTAGGTCATGGCCGCATAGATATTGGTGCTGGCGTCGTTGCCGGTCGCCTCCTTGTACATCCGCGCGAACCGCTCATAGGAGGGCGCCTTCTCGTTGGCGATGCTCTCCACCGCGATCACGCCCTGCGTCACCTCCGGCCCGAGCGCGTCGACGAGCTTGGGATTGGCCGCCCAGCCGGGAATGATCCACTTGTTCTCGTGGCCCGACTGGTACCATTCGCGCAGGATGATCGTGGTGTCGGGGAGATAGGAGCCCATGACGATCACATCCGGGTCGGCGGCCAGCACCTTCTGGAGCTCGGAGCGGTAGCTGGCGCGCTTGGGCTCGTAGACGACGCTCGCCACGACCTCGCCGCCCTTGGCCTCCCAGGCCTCCTTGAACCCTTCCGTGTTGCCGATGCCGGAGGCGTTGTTAAAGGCCATGGTGGCGGGGCGCTTGAAGCCGCGCTGTTCCGCGATCTCCGCGAAGGCCCGGCCGAACCGGCCGTTCGTCGCCTGGAAGCGCCAGACGAGGTCGTCCTTGTCCTCCGTCGAGATCGCGGGGGCGCCGGAGGTATTCATCTCCGGGATCCCGGCCTCCGTGGTGATGGGCATGACGGCGAGCGTGATGCCCGACGACCAGGTGCCCATGACGATCTGGACCTTGTTGACCTCGATCAGCTTCTTCACCGCGGTGACGGCGGCGTCCGGCGTGGTCTGGGTGTCTTCCGCGAAGACCTCCAGGGTGCGCCCGGCCGCACCGCCGGCCTCATTGATCTCGTCGACGGCGAACAGGATCGCCTTCTGCATGCCGGGTCCGTAGGTGCCGCCCGCCCCGGTGACCGGGTTGAGCGCGCCGATGCGGAACGGGTCTTCCGCGGCCTGCGCCGGCAGGACACGCCCGGCAGCGAGCGCCAACGCGCCCGCCCCTCCGGCGATCAGCAGCCGGCGGCGTTCGATCTGGAACTTGGTCATATCACTCCCTCCTTGGGGCCGTTCGGCCCGTTCTCGCGGACGCCCTGCGCCCGTTTTCCCTCACCCCCGTGAGACTCCGCCTCGATGATGCGCGACAGCTGGGCCTTCCACCCGTCCAGCAGCCGCTGATAGTAAGGCGGATCGTTCCTCAGCACTGTCTGCACGCCCATGCCCCGCAACAGGCACAATGTCATGTTGAGCGTGGTGTCGACCTCGATGCTGGTCAGCGTCGTCTGGTGGAAGAACTCCCGCCAGATCTCGTCGAGCGCCTCGTGGAACCTCTTGACCACCGGAATCATCTTGGCGCGCAGATCCGCATTGTGACGCGCCTCGGTGACATGCTCGAGCGTGATGTAGAACAGCCGCCCCGAGAACAGGCCCCAGACATGCTCGACGAAGCCGTTGAGGTCGAGCTCGCCCGCCCGGACGCGGGCCGCCTGGGCGCGGATGTCTTCCGTCGATTCGGTGAGCTGGGCCTCGACCGCCGTCGCCACCAGATCGTCCTTGGTGGCGAAATGGTGCATCAGCGCACCGCGCGACACGCCCGCGCGCGCGGCCACCTCGGCGGTGGTCATGCGCGTATAGCCGGTCTCCATCATGGCATCGAGCGCCGCCTCGACAAGCTTTCGCTGCGTGGCCTCGCTGCGCATCTGCTGGGTGCGGCGGACGGTCTTCGTCATGGGCGGGGACGATAGCGGACAGGAAACAAACCGGCAAGTCTGTTTGTTTTTGTCGGGCATCCCCCGGACGCTCTCCCCGCGGTGGCGCCCGCGTTCCGGGCCGAAGGGGCTAGCCCACCGCGTCCGATTGCAATACCCTGTGCGCGAGTGTGTTCTATTGCGGTGGGATGAAGGGGAACCCTGGATGATACGTTTCGGTTCCGTTGTGGCGGTCGCTATCGGGCTTGTCGTGTCCCTGGCCGCCGCTGGCCAGACTGTCTCCGCGCGCGCAGACGAGATCGTGATCGGGGTGCCGAGCTGGTCCTCCGCGAACGCCACCGCCCATGTGCTCGAGACCATTCTGGAAGACCGGTTCGGCGTCGATGTCGCCCTGAAGGAGACATCGAACGCGGAGATTTTCGCCGGCATGGACGACGGCTCGATCCAGATCCACCCCGAAGTCTGGCTACCCAACTACAAGGCCCTGCACGACGAATATGTGCTGCGGCGCAAATCCGTGGTCATGAGCCCGCGGGGCGTGCCGGCCTCGCAGGGTCTCTGCGTGACGCAGACGACCTATGACGACGACGGCATCCACACCATCCAGGACCTCGCCGATCCGGAGAAGGCGAAGGTCTTCGACACCAATGGCGACGGGCGCGGCGAGATCTGGATCGGCGCGCCTGGCTGGAACTCCACCAAGGTGGAGCAGATCCGCGCCCACGATTACGGCTACGACAAGACGATGCAGCTCCTCCAGGCGGAGGAGACGGTCGGCCTCGCCGCCGTCGACGCGGCGGTGGCCACGGGCAAGCCGATGGCCTTCTACTGCTACGAGCCGCATCACGTCTTCGAGCTCCACGATCTCGTCTATCTGGACGAGCCGGCCCACGACCCGAGGAAGTGGCAGATCGTCGACCCCGAGGCGGACGGCGACTGGCTGGAGAAATCGAAGGCCGGCGTCGCCTGGCCGCCCTCCTTCCTCCACATCTTCTACGCGAAGGCGCTGGAGGACAGCCATCCCGAGATCGCAAGCTTCCTGAAGTCGGTCAATCTGGACGTCGACACCGTGTCGCAGATGACCTATGCGCTCGTGGTGGAGCGGCGCGACCCGGCCGAATTCGCCCGCGAATGGGTCGACGGGCACGGCGAGCGGATCTCCGGGTGGATCGAGGATGCCGAATAGCGGATTGGACAGGACGGGGAACCGAGAATGCGCTTGACCATACGGACACTCTGCCTCGCGATCGCGACACTCGCGGTGTCGTTCAGCATGGGCTTCTCCTCGCCGACGCAGACCCAGATCTACGATGCGCGCAGCGGCAAGTGGGTCTCCTACGACCCCTCGCAGGCGCGCGAATACTTCCAGCGGTATGGCCAGACGCCGGAGGAGTTCCAGCGCCGCATCGTCCCGTTCAGGACGGCGGAGAAGCCGGGCACCATCGTCATCGATGCCGACCGCCACTTCCTTTACTATATCCTGCCCGACTTCCAGGCTATCCGTTACGGCATCGGCGTCGGCCGCGAGGGGTTCGGCTGGGCCGGGATCGTCCATGTCGGTCGCAAGGCGGAATGGCCCACATGGACGCCGCCCAAGGACATGATCGAGCGCGATCCCCGGCTGACCAAATATGCCAACGGCATGCCGGGCGGCATCGACAATCCGCTCGGCGCCCGCGCGCTCTATCTTTACGAGAAGAACCGGGATTCGCTTTACCGCATCCACGGGACGAACGAGCCCTGGACTATCGGGCTCAACCTGTCGTCCGGGTGCATCCGCATGAACAATGACGACGTGATAGACCTCTATAACCGCGTCACGCGCGGCGCGAAGGTGATCGTGCTCATGACGGGCGCGTCCCTGTTCAAGGGGGTCTGAGCTTGCGGGCCCCAGGGCCCTGGAAACGGCCAAGGAGCGAAGGGAACCACACATGAAGACTGCCGAGCGTAGGACTGTGTTTGGACTGGGAACCGTCCTTTTGTGCGCCGCCGTTCTGGCCGGCTGCACGAACACCCAGCAAACACCGAACCAGACGGTCCGTTCCACCTACGACACCGCGCCGGCCGATCTCCAGCTTGCCTGTGCCAACGAGGCCGCCCCGATCTACGGGGTGGGCGCGGAGACCGTCCTGCCCATCTCCTCCAAGCGCACTCAGGACAACCTCTATACGGTGACGCTCGACGTGAACAATGGCCGCCAGGCACTGTGCACCATCGATTCCGACGGTAATGTGGTCGCCATCACCGACGCCTGACGGGCCCCGACGGGCAATCGAGGGTTCGGGCCTCTTCTCTTTTCCGGGCTCCCGGCGGGACAACGAGGGATCGCGCCGCACGGTCCGGGAGTGCAAGAGGCATACAGATGACGAATGACTTCTGGAGGATGGCCGTCGGCCGGGCCTGCGCCCTGTCGGCGATGATCGGTGTCGCGGCCTGTACCATGGCTCCCGTGCCGGACGAGGATCTCGGCGGTGGCCCGGGGCCGGTTCCGGCGGGCTTGCAGGTCGCCTGCGCCAACGGCGCCGGGCCGCTCTACGGGGTCGATCCGGACACGATCTCACCCCTCGGCGTCGACATCACCGACGACAATCACTATGCCATGAAGCTCGATGTCGGCAATGACCGGCAGGCGGTCTGCACGGTCGACTCCAACGGCAATGTGATCGGTGTGACCGACATGTAGGCCGCCCGCTACACCGGCCCGGCCGGGCGCGGGAGCACGAATGACAACATGACCCAATCCGGGACAGATCCCCGACGGACCATCCGCCGGCGCAAGCTCTGGGAGGAGGTGATGGACCTCCTTCTGGACCGCATCGAGCGCGAGCAGCTCAAGCCCGGCGACCTCCTGCCCTCCGAGCGCCAGCTCATGGAAGAATATGGCGTCGGCCGGCCGGCGGTGCGCGAGGCGCTGCAGACGCTCGACCGCATGGGCATCGTCACCATCCATCACGGCGAGCGCTCGCGCATCGCGGAGCCAAGCGCCCAGGCCGTTCTGGAGCGCCTCGGTCAGACCGCGCGACACGCCCTCACGACGTCCCGGCGCACCTTCGAGGACCTCAAGCACGCCCGCATGGTGTTCGAGATGGGGCTCGTGCGCGAGGCTGCCCGCAAGGCCGACGCCACGGCCGTGGCGAAGCTCCGCAAATGCCTCGAGGCCCAGGAGGCCGCCATGGACCGGCCGACCGCCTTCATGCGCGGCGACATGGCCTTCCATCGCGAGATCGCCGAGATTGCCGGCAACCCCATCCTGGCGCTCGCCAGCCAGGCGCTCTTCGAATGGCTGATGGCATTTCACACCTCGCTGGTGCGCGCGCCCGGCGCGGAGACGCTGACGCTCGAGGAGCATGCCGGGCTCGTGGAGGCCATCGCCGCCCACGACCCGGACGCCGCGGAGGAGCGCATGCACGCCCATCTCACCCGCGCCAATGCGCTCTACGACTATTACGATACGCTGAAGGACAAAAAGCCCGACGGTTAGAGACCGTCTGTGCGACCGGGCCCGCAAAATGCGCTCTGGCGGGATCGGGCCCGGTGGCCGCCGCCCGGACGTTCGGGTCTGCCGGGCGGAGAAACGGGGATCTTTCGGGACAGTGTGGCGAGCCCCTCAAGATCCCCGCTGGATCTCCCTCCGAGATGAGGAAAGATTATTATTCGGGCACTCTGCCGGCAAGCCCAAATGTTGTGCAATGCAGCATATTCCTTGCGCAAAGTGTTGGCGTCCGGCCCGTCGCCCCTGCCCTTCCGGGCCATGGTCGCGATCAGTGCGGCGCATCGGGGCCGCCGCGGCGCAGGCGCCGTTCGCCCACCGGGCGGATGCGCATCAGGAGGCGGTAGAGCGGCGCACTCGCCAGCACCACCGTCACGATGCGCACGAGATGGAAGGCGACGACGGTCGCCACGGGCAGGCCGACCACCTTGGCGGTGATGCTCATTTCCGTGATGCCGCCGGGTGCCGTGGCAAGCAGGAGCACGGCGGGCGCCATGCCGGTCAGGGCCGCCGCGGCAAGCCCGAGCGCGATGCCGCCGAGGAGCAGCCCTCCCATGATCAGGAGACCGGTCGCGGCGAGGCGCGCCCCGCCGCGCATGAGATCGGGCTTGAATCGCGTTCCGAGCGCGCAGCCCACGAGGAGCTGGCCGGCACTCACCAGAACGCCCGGCATGCCCGACAGGGGCAACGCCAGCGCCGCCGTCGCCGCGCCGCACGCAAGCCCGCCGAGCATCCATGCATTGGGCACCGAGAACCGCTCCAGAAGGGCCGACAGGAGGCCGGCGGCGGACAGCAGCACGACGAGCTCCGGCCAGTGCACGTCCGGCAGGCCGGCCGCCGCACTGCCCGGCCCGTGCTCGGCCAGAAGGGCAACGGCGGGCGCCATGACCGTGACGACCACGGCGATGCGCAGGGACTGCAGGATCGCGACCGTGGCCTCGTCGGCCCCGTATTGGCGCCCGAGCCCCGCCATTTCCGCGACACCGCCCGGCATGCAGGCGAAATAGGCGGTCGCAAGACCGAAGCCGGCACGCGCGGCGGCAAGCGCGGCAATGGCGATGGAGATCGCGATGGAGAGCCCCGCGACCGCCATCATGACCGGCAGGAGGGCCAGCATCTCCTCCACGACGCCGGGATTGAGATAGAGGCCGATGGCCGTGCCGATCACCGCCTGCCCGAGCCGGCGCCCGAACGGCACCGCCGTCGTCGGCGCGCCGGCAAGCGACATGGCGCCCACCGTGAGCAGCGGGGCCAGGAGATAGGGCAGCGGCAGCCCGGCGGCGTCCGCCAGGAGAGCGGCGGCAAGCGCTGCGAGCACCGTGCCGCCGATCTGCACGGCATCTCTGGTCAGGCGCCGCGCCCCGACCCCGTTCATGCCGGATTTTCGCGCTCGCGGCGGCGGTGCCAGGCCTTGCTGACGAAGGGCGAGGCGATGGACAGAACCGTGAGTGCGACGAAGACGAGCACGATGGGCCGGTCGAGGAACCCCGCCCAGCTATGGTCGAAGATGATCATGGACTGCTTGAAGGTGCTCTCCACCATCTCCCCCAGGATCAGCCCCATGATGATCGGCGCGGCGGAGAAGCCGTAGCGCTTCAGCACGAAGCCCAGAATGCCCGCGACGACCATGATCCAGACATCGAGGATCGACTGTTCCAGGGCATAGGCGCCTATGGCGGCGAGGATGATGACCGCCGGCCACAGGAAGGTCGTCGGGATGAGAGTGATGCGCGAGAACAGCTTGGCGCCGACGAGGCCAAAGCCCAGAAAGACCACATTGGCGAACAGCATGGCGGTGAAGATGACGTAGAGCAGCGTCGGTGTCTCTGTGAACAGATGCGGCCCGGGCCTGAGCCCGTGGGCGAGCAGCGCACCGAGGATCACCGCCGTCGTGGCGCTGCCGGGAATGCCGAGCGCCAGCGTCGGCACCATGGCCGCACCCGTCGCGGCGTTGTTGGCGCTTTCCGGCCCCGCGATCCCGCGAATATCGCCATGGCCGAACTCCGACTTGTCGCGCGCCCAGCGCCTGGCCTCGTTGTAGCCGATCATGGCCGCGACCGTCCCGCCCTCCGCCGGCAGCACGCCCACGAAGGAGCCGATGCCGCAGGAGCGTGCGATCGTGCCCATGCACTTGCGGAAATCCTCCCTCGTCGGCAGGCGCACCGCGTCGAGCGCGGCGTGGACGGTGACGCGGTCGAGCGTCTGTGCCTGGGTGAGGAATTCCGCGCCGGCGAACAGGCCGATCATGACGGGGATGAAGTGGACGCCCTCCGACAGCTCCCACATGCCGAAGGTGAAGCGTTCCACGCCGGTCGTCATGTCCATGCCGACGGTCGCGAGCAGCACGCCGAACGCGCCGCCGAGCAGGTTCTTGACCGGCGCGTCGGAGCTGATCGAGGCGAGCATGGACAGCCCGAACAGGGCGAGCGCGAAATACTCCGGCGGCCCGAAATCGTAGGCCACGCGGGACAGGAGCGGGGCGGCGACGATGAGGACCACGACGCTGAACATGCCGCCGATGGCGCTCGCCACCGCCGCGATGCCGAGCGCCTTGCCGGCCCTGCCCTTCTGCGCCAGCGGATAACCGTCGAAGGCCGTGGCGGCAGCCGCCGGCGCGCCCGGCGCATTGACCAGGATGGCCGTGATCGACCCGCCATAGGTGCCCGAGCAGTAAAGCGCGCTCAGAAGGGCGATCGCCATGCCCGGCTCCATGCCGAGCGTGAACGGCAGGAGAAGCGCCGTCGCCATAGTCGAGCTCAGGCCCGGCAACGCGCCGACGAGCACCCCGCCGACCGTGCCGGCGAGCACCGCGACGAGCAGCATGGGATCGAGGAACAGCCCGAGCGCTGAGAGAAAGGCATCCATGATGGCCCCGCGACCTTTCGTCGATTACCAGGGGATGAGCGGGCCGGGCTCGAAATAGACGTCGAGCAGCCCGGCGAACAGGCCGTAGATCGCCGCCGGGAACAGGACGGCGAAGGCGATGACGAGCCCCCAGCGCCGCTCGCCCCAGAGCGCCGGCAGGCCGAGGCACATGAGCACCATGGCCGGAATGATGCCGAGCGTCTGGAACGCCGTGACGAAGGCGACCATCACACCCGCCGACACCGGAACGAGGGGCGGCACGCGGGCGAGCGTCTTCTGCGGCGCAGCGAAGGACTGGACGAAGATCACGCCCGCAAGGACAGCCATCACCGTGATGACGAGCTGCGGGAAGGTCGAGGGCTGAATATTCTGCGCCATGGCCGACGGCGCCTCGTCGAAGCCGGTCGTCAGCCAGTAGGCAACGGCGCAGAAGACGAGAACGGCGAGCGCGACCACGGCGTCGCGCGGCAGGAGGGCGGCGGGCCACGCCGCCACTCCCTCTCTCACCGGGCGGGGATCGGTCATCGCGGCAGGTCCGGCTGACGGCGGTGGCGGGACTGCATGCTCACAGGAGGCCCAGCTCCTCAAGCGCGGCGCGGCTCTCCTCGTAGATCCGGCGGATCTGCGCGTTCCACTCCTCGCGCCCGACGATGCTCTCCTCCGTCATGCCGCCGCTCTGGAGATACTCGACGAAGCCCGGCTCGCGCATGCCCGTCACGATCGCCTCCTCCAGGACGGCGACACGCTCCTCCGGCACGCCCTTCAGCACCGCGAAGCCGCGGATGGTGGCGGCCTCCGCGTCTATGCCCTGCTCATGCGCGGTGGGAACGTCCGGCAACGAGTCGATGCGCTTTTCGGCGAGCACGGCGATAGGCCGGAGCTCGCCGGCTTTGAACTGCGCCTCGCCTTCGGCATAGTTCAGCGAGGCCACGTCGACATTGGCGCCGACGAGATTGGTGACGATGTCGCCGCCGCCCTTGAACGGCACGATGGTGTAGGGCATGCCGTCGGCCTTCTTGGCGAAGTTGTGGATCGCGACATGGTCGATGCCGCCGACGAAGGTCGTGCCCCATTTGAGGCCGCCTTCCTTGGCCTTCGACGCCGCGACGAGGTCCTTCAGGTCCTTGATGTCGCTGGAGGCCGGCACGGCGATGATCTGCGGATCGAGCGTGGCGCGCGCGATGCCGACAATGTCGTCGATCTCGACCGGCACCTTGCCCTGCGCGATCTGGAAGAGATGCGACTGGGTGATAAGCAGGACCGTATGGCCGTCCTTCTCCTGGCCGCGGGCATACATCAGGGCCGCCGCCCCGCTGCCGCCGCGGCGGTTGACCACCTGGAAGTCCTGGCCGATATGGTCGGCGGTGTTGCGCATCATCATGCGCGTGGTGATGTCGGAGCCACCGCCGGGCCCGGCATGGGTGACGACATTGACGGTATCGGAGGGGAAGTCCTCCGCCATGGCGGGAACTGTGGCCGCGGTGGCCATGACGGCCCCCGCGAAGGCGGCGGCAAGGTGACGTCGTGCATTCACTGCGCGCGGCAGAGTCATTCGTTTCCTCCCATTTTCTGCTTCGTCTTTTCGACGTATCTCTTGAAGGGATCCGGCCCCGGCGGTTTCCGAGGCGGGGTATCGTCAGCGCGGTTCGCCGGTCTCGACCTCCTTGTGCGCTCTGGACTGCTGCAGCGTGCTCAGGAAGCGCTGCTTGCCGTTCATGACGTGGGCGCGGCCGGCCCGGAACGCGGCCTCCGCATCGCCCGCGGCGATGGCCTCCACAATGTCGCGATGTTCGTCGAGGGACGCCTCGACATTGGAGACGAAGGACAGCCCGCGCCGGCGGAACAGGTGCATCTCCTTCACGAGGCTCTCATAGATCGCCCGCGCGCGGGCGTTTCCGCTGTATTCGGCAATCGCGGCGTGGAAGGCCACGTTCAGCTCGTAATAGCGGCCGTGGTCGCCGGCCTCGTAGGCGGAGATCATGTCGGCGAGGTTCTGCTCAAGCTCCGCCACCTGACCGGCTGTGCCGTTGCAGGCGACGCCCTCCACGGCCAGGCCGAAGATCACGCCGCGCAGATCGTAGAGGTCGAGCACCTCCTCCATCTCGATGCGACGCACGACGACGCCCTTGTTGGCGATGATCTCCACAAGCCCCGCCTGCGCGAGCGCCCGCATGGCCTCGCGCACCGGCCCGCGGCTCACGCCCATGGCGTCGGCCAGCGCGCTCTCGCTCAGCCTGTCGCCGGCCGCGACCTCGCCGGCCATGATCATGCGCTCGATCTCGCGCTGAACGGAGGTCGTGAGCGTCTCGACATTGCGGGCATGGAATCGCGGCTGGTCGATCATAAGGCGCATCCCGATTGCGGCGGCATTTCCGGAAAGCATGGTCCGTAAACAGTCGACATGTCAACTGTCTTGTGTAAATTGTTGACAGTTGACAGACTGAATGCGAAACGGAACACAGAACGATCCCCCGGGAGCCTCTGAGGACACGCGAGACCGCTCCTCCGCGAGGGGAGACGAGATCAAGACTGGAAGGATGACGATCCATGCCCCACAAGCCCGCCAGCCAGGCGCTGTCACGCTTCACGGTCCTTGACCTGACCCGGGTGCGCGCGGGGCCCACCGCCGTGCGCCAGCTCGCCGACTGGGGCGCGAACGTCATCAAGATCGAGCAGCCCACAACCGACAGCAAGGGACAGCTCGGCGGCCCCCGCGACGGCGCCGATTTCCAGAACCTGCACCGCAACAAGCGCAGCCTGACGCTCAATCTGAAGGCGAAGGACGGCCTGGAGGTCTTCCACAAGCTCGTGGCGCAGGCCGATGTCGTGGTGGAGAACTACCGGCCCGACGTGAAGCACCGGCTGGGCGTCGACTACGACACGCTAAAGGCGATCAATCCCCGCCTCGTCTATGCGAGCATCTCCGGCTTCGGCCAGGACGGCCCCTATGCGAAGCGCCCCGGCTTCGACCAGATCGCGCAAGGCATGGGCGGGCTCATGTCGATCACCGGCCTGCCCGGCCAGGGGCCGGTGCGTGTGGGCATTCCCATCGCCGACCTGACGGCGGGGCTGATGGCGGCGCAGGGGATCCTCGTCGCCCTGCTCGAGCGCGACGTCTCCGGCGAGGGGCAATGGCTGTCCACCTCGCTTCTGGAGGCGCAGATCTTCATGCTTGACTTCCAGGCCGCGCGCTGGCTGATGGACGCCACCGTGCCGCCGCAGGCCGGCAACAACCACCCGACCTCCATCCCCACCGGCGTGTTCGAGACCGCCGACGGCCATGTCAACATCGCCTGCTCGGGCGAGGAGATCTGGCGGCGCCTGTGCTCGGCCCTCGGCGCGCCGGAACTGGCCGAGCGGCCCGAATACGAGAGCTCCGCGAGCCGGCTGGAGAACCGGGACCGGCTCAATGCCGAGATCGATGCCATCACCCGCACGAAGCCGGCCGATCACTGGATCGAGGCGCTCAACGCGGCGGGGGTGCCCTGCGGCGCGATCAACACCGTCGACAAGGTGTTCGACGACCCGCAAGTCCGCCATCTGGGCATAGCGCGCGACATGACCGGCTGCGAGCGCGGCGACGTCAAGGTCGTCGGCCAGCCCGTGCGTCTTGCCCGCACGCCGAGCGAGATCGCCGCGCCGACGCCCAGGGCGGGCGAGCACACCGACGAGATACTGAGGGAGATCGGCTACGCGGAGGCGGAGATTTCGCGCCTGCGCGCGGACCATGTTATCTGACCGCATCATTGCTGCGGCATGCCACCAACGAGGACATCATGGACCAGCAGAAGATACTTCACAGCGTCGCCGACGGCGTCGGGCGCATCGTCTTCAACAATCCCGAGCGCCGCAATGCCGTCTCGCTCGACATGTGGGAGACGGTGGAGGCGGTGCTCGACGACTATGCCGCCAATGACGAGGTTCGCGTCGTCGTCGTCTCGGGTGCGGGCGACAAGGCCTTCGTGTCCGGCGCCGACATCTCCAAATTCGAATCGGAGCGTGCCGACGAGGCCTCGGTGAAGCGCTACAACGACACGACCGGCCGCGTTTATCGCAAGCTCCACAACTTCCCGAAGCCGACCATCGCGGAGATCACCGGCGTGTGCGTGGGCGGCGGCGTGGCGCTCGCCATCTGCTGCGACATGCGCATTTGCGGCGAGGGCTCGCGCTTCGCCATTCCCGCCGCCAAGCTTGGTCTCGGCTACGGCTATAACGGGCTGGAACGGCTCGTCCAGCTCGTCGGGCCGTCCCATGCCAAGGAGATCTTCTTCACCGCGCGGCTGTTCTCCTCCGCGGAGGCCCGCGAGATGGGCCTCGTCAACCGCGCCGTGCCCGACGGGCTGGTGACGGCCTATGTGGACGACTACGCCCGCAAGATCACGGCCAACGCGCCGCTGACGGTCGCCTCCGTCAAGTTTATCGTCAACCAGACCTTGAAGGATCCGGCGGATCGGGACATGAAGGCCTGCGAGGACATGGTCGCGCGCTGCTTTGCGAGCCGCGACTACGAGGAAGGCCGCCGCGCCTTCATGGAGAAGCGCAAGCCGAAATTCGTCGGCGCGTAGGTCCGGAACGAGACGCTGGACGGAGGATCATGGCGGATATCGATGCGGTCATCGTTGGGGCGGGCGTCGTCGGGCTGGCGATTGCCCGCGAGCTTGCCATGGGCGGCCGCTCGGTGGTCGTCCTGGAGGCGGCCGACGCCATCGGCACGGAGACCTCCTCGCGCAACAGCGAGGTGATCCATGCCGGCATCTACTATCCGCAGGGCAGCCTGAAGGCACGCGCCTGCGTGGAGGGCCGCCGGCGCCTCTATGACTATATGGACACCCACGGCGTCCCCTATCGCCGTTGCGGCAAGCTGATCGTGGCGGCGAGCGAGGACGAGCTCGCCGGCATCGAGGCGCTGTGCGCGCGGGGCAAGGCCAATGGCGTCGACGACCTCGCCATGGTGTCGGCGGCCGAGGCGCACGCCCTGGAGCCCGCGCTCGACACGGTCGGAGGCGCGCTTTCGCCCTCGACCGGCATCGTCGACAGCCACGCCCTGATGCTCGCCTATCAGGGCGATGCGGAGGCGGCCGGCGCCATGGTCGCCTTTCTCACCCCCTTCGAGCGCGCCGAGATCGTCGCTGAGGGGCGCATCGCCGTCCATGCGGGCGGCGCGGAGCCGATGACGCTGGAGACCGCCGTCCTCGTCAATGCGGCGGGGCTCTACGCCTCCCATGTCGCAGAGCGGATCGAGGGGCTCGACGCCGCCCGCGTCCCGGTGACGCGCTATGCGCGCGGGCACTATTTCGTGCTCAACGGGCGCTGCCCCTTCTCGCACCTCATCTATCCCGCCCCCAACAATGCCGGGCTCGGCGTGCACCTGACGCTCGACCTCGGCGGCCAGGCCCGCTTCGGCCCGGATGTGGAGTGGATCGACGGGATCGAATACGGCGTCGATCCCGCGCGCGGGGAGAGCTTCTACGCCGCCATCCGGCGCTATTGGCCGGAGCTCCCTCAGGACAGCCTCAATCCCGGCTATTCCGGCATCCGGCCGAAGCTCGTCGGCCCCGCAGATCCGCCCGCCGACTTCCGGATCGACGGACCGGAGGCCCATGGCGTTCCGGGGCTCGTCAACCTGTTCGGCATCGAAAGCCCCGGCCTCACCGCCTCCCTCGCGCTGGCCTTGGAGGTCGCAACCCGCCTCGATGGCGGCGCCGCCCTGAAACTCAGCGCGTAGATCAAAGAGTTAGAGCAATGCGCGTCCAATCGGACGCGCATTGCTCCAGGCCACCTCCAACGCGCCCTCCCCGCGATCGCGGGCTTCAGATTCCGGCGGCGAGATAGCCGCCATCGACGGCGAGATCGGTGCCCGTCACGTAGCGCGCGGCATCGGAGGCGAGATAGACGGCGGCGGCCACCAGCTCCTCCACGTCGCCGAAACGGTTCATGGGCGTGCGCGACATGGCCTTCGCCTTACGCTCCTCGCCCATCCTGTCGCGGTTGATCTCCGTCATGAAGAAGCCCGGCGAGATCGAGTTCACGCGCACGCCGTCATCGGCCCATTCCACCGCGAGACTGCGCGTCAGGCCCAGCACGCCGTGCTTGGAGACGCCATAGACGACGGCGCCCGGCCAGCCGCGATGACCCGACAGGGAGGCGATATTGACGATGGCCCCGCCCCCGCCCTGCGCCCGGAAACGGGCATGGGCGGCCTGGCTTGCGAAGAACACGCTGCGCAGATTGATGCCCATGAGCGTGTCGTAATCCTCCGCGGTCATCTCGCTGGCCGGCTTGAAGATGTTGATGCCCTGGCAATTGAGCAGGATGTCGAGCCGGCCATGGGCCTCCACGACCTCGTCGATCAGCGGCGCGAGCGCGCCGATATCGGTGGCATCGCAGACATGGCCGCTCGCGACCCCGCCCCGCGCCTCGATGGCGGCGACGGCCTCCTCGACCTTCCCGCCATTGCGCGAGGCGACGGCGACCTTCGCTCCGGCCTTCGCAAACCCCCGGCCGATTGCACCGCCAATGCCCCCCGATCCGCCGATGGCAAGGGCGACGCGTCCGCCGAGATCGAGACTGTCGGTCATGTTTCCTCCCTTTGACGACCCAGATTAGCACCCTACATATCAGCTGAGCTTCGGGTTGCAAAAGCCGCGCGCGGAATGCGCGAAAGACGGGTCGGCGGAACCGGAAAAATCCGCTAGATTGATGTTCTGGATCTTAGCCGGCGGAGACTGTCCGACGTGACACCGGGCGGAGCCAACCTCACGATGAAGGCCGCGGTTGCGGTCGCGATCCTGGCGGTGCTATCGGCCGGCCCCGCATCCGCCTCGCGCTTTTCCTCCTGCATCGACACGCTGAAGGCGGCGGCCATGAGGGCGGGTGTCAGCCGCACCGTTGCCGATCGCGCGCTCGACGGCACAAGGCCGATCGAGAAGGTCACCCGCCTGTCGCGGAGCCAGCCGGAATTCGAGACGCCGATCTGGGACTATATGGGTTTCCTGGTCGACGAGGAGCGGGTGCGCGAGGGCCGCGCCATGATGCGCCGATACGACCGGATCCTGCGCGAGGCGGAGCGGCGCTACGGGGTCAACCGCTACATCATCGCCGCGGTGTGGGGCGTGGAGACCGATTACGGCCAGGAGCCCGGCGAGATTTTCCTGCCCCATGCGCTTGCGACGCTCGCCTGCCAGGGCGGGCGGCGGGCCGGCTTCTGGCGCGGCGAACTGATCGCCGCGCTGCAACTCGTCCAGCGCGGCGACGTGCGCCTCGACCGGCTCTACGGATCGTGGGCCGGCGCCTTCGGCCAGACCCAGTTCATCCCGTCGACCTACAAGCGGCTCGCCGTCGACTTCGACGGCGACGGGCGGCGCGACCTGATCGGATCGGTGGCCGACGCGCTCGGCTCGACGGCGAACTTCCTGCGCGACGCCGGCTGGAAACCCGGCGAATCCTGGATGATCGAGGTCAAGGTGCCGGCCGGCTATCGCGGTCCGACCGGGCGCGGCCGGAAGGCCTCGCTGACCACATGGGGCAAGCGCGGCGTGGTGCGCGCCGACGGCAAGCGGCTTTCCGGCGGGGCGCAAGCCGGCCTCCTCCTGCCGGCCGGTCCGAACGGTCCAGGCTTCCTCGTCTTCCGCAATTTCGATGCGATCTATGCCTATAATCTGGCGGAATCCTACGCGCTCGCGATTTCCCACCTCGCCGACCGGCTGGCGGGCTACCCGGCGCTCAGGACGCCATGGCCGACGGACGATCCCGGCCTGTCGCGCGCCGAACGCCTGCACCTGCAGAAGCTGCTCATCGCCAATGGCTACGATATCGGCGAGGCGGACGGCAAGGTCGGCCCGATGACCCGGGCAGGCATCGCGGAAGCGGAGAAGGATCGTGGCATGACGCCCACCGGCCGTCCGGGACGCAAGATCTACCGTGCGCTCGGCGGCGAGTGAACCGCCCTATACATCCACCACGAAATCGAAGCGCCCGAGTTCCCCGTCGCCCACTTCGGCCATCGTCATCACCAGCGCGGGGTCGAACAGCCAGTCGTCTCCATTGCGCGCCTCGCCGGGGAAGTAGAGCTGCGTCGTCAGGAGCGGGCCGCCCTCAGGCTGGATCTTCACATGGTAGTGCCGCGTCCGGGACCCGTAGAGGCCGGGCCTGAGGGTCCTCACCCAGTAGCGTCCGTCCGGATCGGTGAACTGGTGGCCCCGGAACCGGAAGCCGTCATTGTCATAGGCGCCGTCCGGATCGGCATGCCAGATGTCGACAAGGGCATTCGCCACCGGGCGGCACCGGGGCGTGAGAACGAGCCCGACGAGCGTCACCTGCCCGCCCGCATCCTCCGCCGGAACGAACTCGTGGCGCATCGGCGAATCCGGCTTGTGGAACGGGCCCTCCGTCTGGGGCGGGGTCGCATCCTCCCGGTCGTCGCAGGCCGGCGTCGGGACCAGCCGCCGCTCCGCCCCGGGCGCGGACGCCGCCGACAGGGCGAGAGCGGCCGGGAGCGCCGGCAGGGCCAGCCACTGCCGCAAGACTGTCCGCCGTGTCGGCCGATTGCCGCGCATGGGGCAGTCCTCCGTTATGGCTCACCTACTCGTAACGATAGACCGTCAGCCGGTCGATACCGGATTCCGCCGCCCAGACCTCGCCCGGACGCCCGAGCATCTGCCTGACATTGGCGTGGGGCCGGTCGGTCGGAAAGCTCTCGAAGCGTTCGGTCTCCGGGTCGAACCGCAAAACGGCATTGGCGCCGAAGTCGCTGACCCACACGCTGTCGGTCCCGTCGACATAGACCGCATAGGCGGCCGGATCGTCGCCCGGCAACGGCCATTCCCGCCACGCGCCGGTTTCGGGATCGTAGCGGGCGAGCTGGCCGGCATTCCATTCGCTGACCCACAATACGCCACCGGAATCCGACCAGACCCGACGCGTCCCGGCGTCCGCCGTCGGCGGATCGACCGTCTCGACCTCCCCCGTCTCCGTATCGACATGGCCGATATAGGAGCCGGCGAGAGACGCATACCAGACCTCGCCCCCAGGCGTCGCATCGATGCCGTAGGGGCCGTAGCCGCGCGGGGCGTCGAACACGGCCATCTCTCCGGTTGCCGGATCGAGCCGGCCATAGATGCCCGCCTGTCCGGTGAACCAGAGCACACCATTCCCGTCGAAGGCCGCAGTATTGAGATTGGCGTTGCCGCGCCCCTCCGGCAGCGGATAGCGGGTCACGTCGAGACTTTCGGGATGCACGGACACGATGGCGTTCAACCCGCCATCGGTCACCCAGGCGAACCCGCGCGGACCGACGATGACGCCGTGCGGGCGCGAGCCCTCGCCAAGCGCGACCTGCCGGGTCTCGCCCGTCTCCGGATCGAGCCGGCCAAGGGCGCCCTGGTGCTGGGCAGTATACCAGACGGCTCCGCCGGACGGGTCGGGCGCAACGTCGTGGGGATGGGCGCCGTCCGGCACCGCGAAGCTTTCCGTCCTGACGGCGCCGGCCTCCGCCATGGTCGCGGACCCGGCCACGAGCACGATGGCGACAAGGGCGACGACAAAGGCGGCGGGCGGTCTCATCGGATCACCTCGTCTCGGGACAACCGGCAACTGGAGTCATTATGGACCGCGGCGGGACCGGGACGACAGGGGCAATTGCGCATGGTGGGCTGCCGGCCCCGCACCGTCCGCCGGGCGCGGGCACAGGCGCAAAGGGTCACGCGCCGGGGACGCGCTCCGGCTCCGCGTCGGCGGCGGCCTCGGTGAGGGCGCGCGAGCCCTCCAGGATCAGCGTCGTCGCCATGTCCGCATAGGCCTCGCGGGTCACGGGGCCGTCGGGGCGGAACCACATATAGTGCCAGTTGAGCATGCCGAAGAGCGACATGGTGACGGGCTTGAGGAGGATGCCATCGGGCGCGAGCCCCGGATTGGCCGCGGCCAGGATCGCGGCGAAACGCTCGACGAGCTGGCGCTCCATCGCCCGCAGATGGCCCTGCTGGTCCTCCGGCAGGCGCGACAGCGCATTGATCTGCACCTTGTGGTCGCTGTCGGCGTCCCGATAGCCCTCCAGAAGCGCGGTGATCACCGCATTGAGGCGCGCGCGCGGCGGCGCGCCTCCGTCGTCGGCCTCGTCCACCGCGGCGATGAGGTCCTGCAGGTGAACCTCGATGATGTCGAAGAGGAGCGCCGACTTGCTGTCGTAATAGTGATAGAGCAGCGGCTTGGACATGCCGCAGGCCTCCGCGACCATGGCCATGGACGCCGTCTCGTAGCCATGCTCGGCGAACAGCTCCGACGCGGTGCGCAGGATCCTGTGACGCTTCTCGTCGTAATCGGCCGCGCGGGTGCGCGCCATCGCTTGAAACTCCGTCTTCCGTCCGTTGTCCGGCTGCGGGGTCTGGACCTAGCGGTTGGAGTCCCGATTGTCCACCACCCGTCTTGCCTTGCCGACCGACCGCTCCACGCCGCCGGGGTCGTTCACGACGATCTCGGTGGACACGCCGATCACGCTCTTGATGTGGCTGGCGAGCTCGCGCGCACTGGCCGCGCGGGCGTCGGTCGCGGCCGCGTCCGCCGTGCATTCCACATGGACGACCATGCCGTCGAGGCGCCCCTTGCGGGTGAGCTCGATCCAGTAATGCGGCGCGAGCCCCTCGCATTTCAGGAGCTGCTCCTCGATCTGGGTCGGGAACACGTTGACACCGCGCACGATCATCATGTCGTCGGAGCGCCCAGTCACCTTCTCCATGCGCCGCATGGAGCGCGCCGTGCCCGGCAAAAGGCGGGTCAGGTCGCGCGTGCGGTAGCGCACGATGGGCATGGCCTCCTTGGTGAGCGAGGTGAAAACGAGCTCGCCCACCTCGCCGTCGGCGACCGGCTCGCCGGTCTCGGGATCGACCACCTCCGGATAGAAGTGGTCCTCCCAGATATGGAGGCCGTCCTTGGTCTCCACGCATTCGTTCGCCACGCCCGGCCCGATCACCTCCGACAGGCCGTAAATGTCGACGGCGTCCATGTCGAAGGCCTCCTCGATCTCCTGGCGCATGGCATTGGTCCAGGGCTCCGCCCCGAAAATGCCGACCTTGATGGAGGAGCGGCGCGGATCGAAGCCGAGGCGCCGGAACTCGTCCAGGATGGAGAGCATGTAGGAAGGCGTGACCATGATGACCCGGGGCCGGAAATCCTGGATCAGCATGACCTGGCGCTCCGTCATTCCGCCGGAGACCGGGACGACCGTGCAGCCGAGCTCCTCCGCGCCGTAATGGGCGCCGAGCCCGCCGGTGAAGAGCCCGTAGCCATAGGCGACGTGGACGATGTCGCCCGGCCGGCCGCCGGAGGCGAAGATCGAGCGGGCGACGACGCGCGACCACGTCGCGATATCGCGCTCGGTATAGCCGACCACCGTGGGCTTGCCCGTCGTGCCGGAGGAGGCATGGAGCCGCACCACCTTCTCGCGCGGCACGGCGAACATGCCGAAAGGATAGTTGTCGCGCAGGTTGGCCTTGGTGGTGAAAGGGAATTTCCTCAGATCGCTCAGCGTGGACAGGTCGTCCGGGTGCACGCCGTGCCGCTTGAACGATTCGCGATAGAAGGGGACGTTTTCATAGGCATGGGCGAGCGACCATTTCAGGCGTTCGAGCTGTAGCGCGCCGATCTCGTCGCGCGACGCGTTCTCGATTGCGTCGAGCCCGACCTTCTCCATCGTGATCATCGCGTTTCCTCCGTCTTGGGATGCTTGTCGTTCTTCATTGTCCCTCGCCGTCCAGGAGCGTCCCCTTGATCGTGCGGGACTGTCCGCGGAATTCCGCGACCACCGTTCCGTCGGCAAGGCTCACGGCGATGTCGTAGATGCCGGAGCGGCCGCGCCGCGAGACCTCGCGCGCCGTCGCGCGCAGCCTGTCCCCCTTCGAGACCGGGGCGATGAAGGTGATCGCGCAATGCAGCGCCACGGTGCGCTGGTTGTAGGTATTGCAGGCGAAGGCGAAGGCGCTGTCGGCGAGGGTGAAGATGAAGCCGCCATGGCACATGCCGTGGCCGTTGGTCATGGCGGGGGTGACGGTCATCTCCAGCACCGCCCGGCCCCGCGCGACCTCCACGAGTTCCATGCCGAGCCCCTGCGAGGCCCGGTCGTCGGCCCACATAGCCTGTGCGCAGGCCGTGGCCAGCGTCTGTGCGCCCTCTTCCGGGATCGTCTGGTCGTTCATTGCGTTCGGGCCTCTCATTCGGGCTCGCGCCGGCCGGTGAAGACGGGCGCGCGGCGCTCGGAGAAGGCGCGCACGCCCTCCGCGTGATCGTGGGTGCGGCCGGCCTCGCGCTGCAGGTCGCGCTCGAGGTCGAGCTGGCTGGAGAAATCGTTCGCCGCGGCGGCGTGGATCGCCTGCTTGGTCAGCGCGAGCCCCGCCGTCGGGCCCTTCGCCAGGCTGTCGGCGAGCGCGTCGGCCTCCGCCATCAGCTCCGCGTCCTCCACGCAGCGCCAGATGAGCCCCCATTGCTCGGCGCGTTCCGCCGAGAGCGGCTCGCCGGTCATGGCAAGCCCCTTGGCGCGCGCCTCGCCGAGCGCCCGGGTGAGCGTCCACGTGCCGCCGGAATCCGGCAGGAGACCGATCTTGACGAAAGCCTGGATGAAGCGCGCGCTCTTCGCGGCCAGAACGATGTCGCAGGCAAGCGCGATATTGGCGCCCGCACCGGCCGCCACCCCGTTCACCGCAGCGATTACCGGCATCTCCAGCGCCCGGATGAGGCGGACGGTCGGATTGAAATTGCGGTCCAGCGTCTCGCCGAGATCGAGCCGGCCGTCGGGCCCCTCGGGAAAGGGTTCGGAAAGATCCTGGCCCGCGCAGAAGGCACGCCCCGCGCCCGTGACCAGCACCGCGCGGCAGCCGTCGCGCGCAGCCTCCTCGAGCGCCGCGCGGAACGCCTCGTGCATCTCCACGGTGAAGCTGTTGAGCTTGTCGGGACGGTTGAGCGTCACCGTCATCCGACCGTCGCCGCGCTCGACGCGCACCGGTCCTTCCGTCACCTCGTTTCCTCCCGCTTGCCGGTTTGTGACGGCGCTTTTCGGCGCCTCCGGCCATCCTCGTTAACAAAACTCTTGCATAAATCGACCGGTCGGTCAATTATGTTTGAAACAAGGGAACAAGGCTTCGCACGAGCGAGGCCGGACATGGGAGGAATCGATCGGCACCCCTCGCGGCGGCCGACCTTTTCCACGGAATACGACAGATCGAGACCACGGGAGGACGGGATGCTCGCGGGCATCCTACCGGCATCGCGGCCCGTCCGGCCAGCCGATGCCACGACCGAAACCAAAGGGACAGACCATGGGATTCTTCGACACGCACAAGCCGCTGCTCGACCGGGCGCTCAGGGCCATAGAGGAGCGCGGCTACTGGGAGGCGTATCCGGAGGCACCGTCCCGCAAGATCTATGGCGAGACCGCGAAGGAGGATGGCGAGGCGGCGTTCCGCGCCAGGCTCGGGGGGCGCTTCGCCCTCGACGGCCATCCCTCCAATGGCAAGACCGCCGGCAAGGAGGTCTCGCCCTACGGCATGGCGCTCGACATCGCTTACCCCACCGCCGATATCGACGCGCTCGTCGCCGCCTCCCGCGAGGCGGGCAAGGGCTGGGCCCAGGCGGGGCCGGAGACGCGTGTCGGGATCTGCCTTGAAATCCTCCATCGCCTCAACCGGCACAGTTTCGAGATGGCGAACGCGGTCATGCACACGACCGGCCAGCCCTTCGTGATGGCCTTCCAGGCCGGCGGCCCTCACGCCCAGGAGCGCGGACTGGAGGCCGTCGCATATGCCTGGCGCGAGATGACCCGCACGCCGGCGCACGTCACCTGGACCAAGCCGCAGGGCAAGCACGACCCCATCGTTCTGGAGAAGGAATACCGGGTGATCCCGCGCGGGCTGGCGCTCGTCGTCGGCTGCGCGACCTTCCCCACCTGGAACAGCTATCCGGGCCTCTTTGCGAGCCTGGCCACCGGCAATACCGCGATCGTCAAGCCGCATCCCACGGCCATCCTGCCGCTCGCGCTTGCCGTGGAAACCGCGCGCGCGGTGATCGCGGACGCCGGCCTCGATCCGAATACCGTCCTCCTCGCCGTCGACGAGCCGGGCGCGGAGATCACCAAGGCGCTCGCCACGAACGAGGCGGTCGCGATCGTCGATTTCACCGGCTCCTCCGCCTTCGGCGAATGGTTGCGCGAGAATGCCCGCCAGGCGCAGGTCTATACGGAAGAGGCCGGGCTCAATTCCATCGTCGTCACGGGCACGGACAGCTTCAAGGCGATGTGCGCCAATATCGCCTTCTCCCTGTCGCTCTACAGCGGACAGATGTGCACAGCGCCGCAGAACATCTACGTGCCGCGAGACGGCATCGGGACGGATGAGGGCCACAAAAGCTTCGACGAGGTGGCGGATGGCATTGCCGGCGCCGTCGACAAGCTGCTCGGCGATCCCGCCCGCGCCGCCGGCATCTGCGGGGCGCTCGCCGCGCCGGCGACGCTCGAGCGTGTCGGGGCCTGCGCGAAGCTCGGCACACTCGCGCGCGCATCGGCCCCTATCGAGGGGCTCGACGAGGCGCGCACGGCAACCCCGCTGATCGTGAAGCTCGACGGGGCGAACGCCCATGAGCACGAGGAGGAGCGCTTCGGGCCGATCAGCTTCGTGATCGCGGCCGACGACGCCCATGACTGCATCCGCCGCGCGAGCGAGGGCGCCCGGCGCAAGGGCGCGCTCACCGCGGCGATCTACGCCAGCGACGAGGCCCTGATCGACGAGGCCGCGGACGCCTTCGCCGGCGCCGGCGTCGTGCTGTCCTGCAACCTGACGGGCGGAATCTTCGTGAACCAGAACGCCGCCTTCAGCGACTACCACGTCACGGGCGCCAATCCGGCGGGCAATGCGTGCCTGACGGATGCGGCCTTCGTGGCCAACCGTTTCCGCATTTCCGCCATCAGGCGGCCGCGGGCTGCGTAGGCGTAAAACCAGAAGAACGTTTGAAAACGGGAGGAAACCACATGAAGAAACTGGCTTTGGCGGCCCTTGCCGCAACCGCTGTACTGGCGACGCCGGCGGCAGCGGAGATCAAGATCGGCTCCACGCTCGCCGTCACCGGCCCCGCCTCCTTCCTCGGCGACCCGGAGAAGAAGACGCTGGAGATGCTGGTCGAGGAGACCAATGCCAATGGCGGCGTGAACGGCGAGAAGATCGAGCTCGTCGTCTATGACGACGGCGCCGATCCCAACAAGGCGCGCACCTTCGCCACCCGCCTCCTGGAAGAGGACGAGGTGGTCGCCGTGATCGGCGGCACGAGCACGGGCGCGACCATGGCGATGGTGCCGCTGTTCGAGCAGGCCGAGGTGCCGTTCATCTCGCTCGCCGGCGCGGTCGCGATCATCGATCCGGTCAAGGAATGGGTCTTCAAGACGCCCCATACCGACCGCATGGCCTGCCAGAAGATCTTCGAGCACATGAAGGGCGAGGGGATCACCAAGATCGGCATGATCTCCGGCACGGGCGGCTTCGGCCAGTCCATGCGCAAGCAGTGCCTCGACGTGGTGGACGATTACGGCATCGAGGTCGTGGCCGACGAGACCTACGGGCCGAAGGACTCCGACATGACGCCGCAGCTCACCAACATCAAGAACACGGACGGCGTCCAGGCGGTCGTCAATCCGGGCTTCGGCCAGGGCCCGGCCATCGTGACGCGCAACTACCGTCAGGTCGGCCTCGACGTGCCGCTCTACCAGTCCCACGGTGTGGCATCGAAGTCGTTCATCGAGCTTGCCGGCGACGCCGCCAATGGCGTGCGCCTTCCCGCGGCCGCCCTGCTGGTCGCCGACAAGCTCTCCGACGACGACCCCCAGAAGCCGGTCGTGACCGCCTACAAGACGGCTTACGAGGAGGCAACGGGCGAGCCCGTCTCGACCTTCGGCGGCCATGCCTACGATGCCTATCACATGCTGATCGACGCCATCGAGCGCGCCGGCAGCGCCGATCCGGCCGCGATCCGCGACGAACTGGAGAAGACGTCCGGATTCATGGGCACGGCGGGCCTCGTGACCATGAGCCCGGAGGACCATCTCGGCCTCGATCTCACGGCATTCCGCATGCTGGAGATCAAGGACGGCGACTGGACGCTGATCGAGGAGTAGGAGGCGGACTCACATCCCCTCACCCGACACCCGATGGCCCCTCCCTCTCCCGCAAGGGGAGAGGGAGGGGGTCCGTCGCCGATACGGCGATGAGAGGGTGAGGGGACGGTGAGAGCCACCAGAGCGGCCATGCCAGAGCTTCTGCAATTCCTGTTTTCGGGCCTGACGGTGGGGGCGGTCTATGCGCTCGTCGCGCTCGGCTTCACCGTCATCTACAACGCGTCCGGCGTGGTGAACTTCGCCCAGGGCGAGTTCGTGATGTATGGCGGCATGATCACGGTGTTCACCTACGATGCCGGCATGCCGCTCTGGTTCGCCGCGGCGAGCGCGGTCGCCATCACCTGCCTCATCGGCGTCGTCCTCAACCGGCTCGCCATCGAACCCGCCCGCGGCGCCTCCGTGGTCTCGCTCATCATCATCACCATCGGCGCCTCCATCGTGCTGCGCGGGATCGCCCAGATCGTCTTCGACAAGCAGATCCACCGCTTCCCGGCCTTTTCCGGCGACACGCCCCTCCTGGTCGGCGGCGCGACGGTGCTGCCGCAGAGCCTGTGGGTGCTGGGGGGCGCGGCGGCGATTTTCGCCGCGCTCTACGTCTTCATGACACGGACCATGACGGGCAAGTCGATCCTCGCCACAGCCAACAACCGGCTGGCCGCCCAGCTCGTCGGCGTCAATGTGAAGGTGGTCATGCTCCTGAGCTTCGCCCTGTCGGCGGCGATCGGCGCCATTGCCGGCGTCCTGGTGACGCCGATCACCCTCACCAATGCCGGCATCGGGGTCGGCATCGCGCTCAAGGGATTCGCCGCCGCCGTGCTCGGCGGCATGGGCAATCCGGCGGGCGCGCTGGTCGGCGGTCTCCTGCTCGGCCTGATCGAGGCGCTCACCGCCGGCTATCTCTCGTCGAGCTACAAGGATGCCGCGGCCTTTGTCGTCATCCTGCTTGTGCTGTTCTTCATGCCCGGCGGCCTGTTCGCCGCGCGCACCGTGGAGCGCGTGTGACGCCATGGACGCCATGACACGGCCAGGCATGAAGACCGCGACGCTCATCGTGCTGATCGTGCTGATCGCTGTGGCCCCGCTCGTCTTCTCCGGCACCTATCACTACCGGATCGCGACGCTCGTCTTCATCAACGCGATTGCCGTCACGGGCCTCGTCGTGCTGATCGGCTATGCCGGGCAGGTGAGCCTCGGCCATGCCGGCTTCTTCGGGATCGGCGCCTATGCCTGCGCCATCGGGGCGACCCATTTCGGCGTGCCGCCGCTCGCCTGCATCGCCATCGGCGCGGTGCTGTCGGGTGCCATCGCCTATGTGGTGGGCCGGCCGATCCTCCGGCTGAAGGGCTACTATCTGGCGGTCGCCACGCTCGGCTTCGGGATCCTCGTGGCCATGGCGCTCACCAACGAGGCGCAATGGACCGGCGGGCCTGACGGCATGATCGTGCCGTCCATAAATCCGCGCGGCTGGTTCGCCCTGGCCGGGCTCAAGGTGAAGACGGCGGTCGCCTGGTACTGGCTCGCCGGCACTGTCATGATCGTCGGGGCCTGGATCGCGCTCAACCTCAAGGACAGCACCTCCGGCCGGGCGTTGCGCGCGCTCCACGACAGCGAAATCGCCGCGCGGGTGGCCGGCGTCGACGTCGCGGGCGCCAAGCTGCAGGCCTTCGTGATCTCCGCCGTCTACGCCTCCGTCGCGGGCTCGCTCTTTGCGCTGTTCAACCAGTTCATCACGCCGGACGCGGCCGATTTCCTGCATTCCATCGAACTCGTGACCATGACCGTGCTCGGCGGGGCGGGCATGGTGCTCGGCGGCATTGTCGGCGCGGCGCTCCTGACGATCCTGCCGCAGGCGCTCACCGTCTTCCAGGACTACGAATCCGTCGCCCTCGGCGTCATCATGATCGCGGTGATGATCTTCCTTGGCCGCGGCCTCGTGCCGAGCCTCGCCAACGCCCTGCGCCGGAGGCCCGCATGAGCGTTCTCGCCGTGAAGGACATGTCGATCTCGTTCGGGGGCATCAAGGCGGTGGACGGCGTCTCGCTGGCCGTGGAGAAGGGCGAGATCGTCTCGATCATCGGGCCGAACGGCGCCGGCAAGACGACGCTCTTCAACATGATCTCCGGCATCTACGCCCCCTCCTCCGGCCAGGTCATGCTGAACGGCCGGGACGCGACGCGCCTGCCGCCGGAAGCGCTCGCCCGACGCGGCCTGTCGCGGACCTTCCAGAACCTCCAGATCTTCCAGCAGATGACGGTGCTGGAGAACGTCATGGTCGGCTGCCATCTGCGCGTCCGCCACAGCCTCGTCTCCGATCTCCTCGCCCTGCCGTCCGCACGCCGGCGCGCGCGCAAGGCGGAAGACGCCGCGCGGGGCTTCCTCGACAGGGTCGGGCTGGGCGAGGCCGCGGACCGGGAGGCCTCCTCCCTCGCCTACGGCCAGCTCAAGCGGCTGGAGATCGCCCGCGCGCTCGCGGCGGAGCCGGCGCTCCTGCTGCTCGACGAGCCCGCGGCTGGATGCAACGCGGTGGAAACCGCGGAGATCGACGCGCTGATCGCCCGGCTCGCGGCGGAGGGCATCGCCATCCTGCTCGTCGAGCACGACATGAAGCTCGTCATGAAGATTTCCAGCCACATTCTCGTGCTCGAGCAGGGCCGCACCATCGCGGAAGGCGGGCCGGACGACGTCCGCAAGGATCCGCGCGTGATCGAGGCCTATCTCGGAAAGGCCGCACAGGCGGAGACGGAGGACATCCATGCTTGAGGTCGCCGGTCTCAAATCCTGCTACGGTCGCATCGAGGTGCTGCACGGGGTGGATCTCGCGGTCGCCAGGGGCGAGACGGTCGCCATTGTCGGCGCGAACGGCGCGGGCAAGACGACGCTGCTGAAATGCCTGTCGGGCGTTCAGCCGGTCTCGGCGGGCCGCATCCGCTTCGACGGGCGCGACATCACCAGGGCCCAGCCCTTCCGCCGGGTCGCGCTCGGCCTGGCCCAGTCTCCCGAGGGCCGGCAGATCTTCACCGACCTGTCCGTGGAGGACAATCTCCGCCTCGGCGCCTTCCGGGCGGGGCGCGAGACGGTCGCCGGCAACATGCAGACGGCCTACGAGCTCTTCCCCGTGCTGCGCCAGAAGCGGGCCCAGCTCGCCGGCGGGCTGTCCGGCGGCCAGCAGCAGATGCTGGCGCTTGCGCGCGCACTGATGGCGGAACCCTCCTGCCTGCTCCTCGACGAACCGTCCATGGGGCTCGCGCCCGCGCTCGTCGACCAGATCTTCGAGGTGATCGCCAGCCTGAAGGAGCGCGGGATCACCATCCTCCTCGTCGAGCAGAACGCCTATGCGGCCCTGTCGGTCTCAACCCGGGCCTATGTCCTGGAGAACGGGGCCATCGCCATGAGCGGCGAGGCATCGGACCTTGCCCGCGACGACCGGGTCCGCGCGGCCTATCTGGGGGTTTGAGGGCCCCGGGCGAACCGCCGGCTCGCTCCCCTCACGCCGCGTCGAAGTCGAGCACGACCTTCTTCGTCAGCGGGCGCGACTGGCAGCCGAGCACGAAGCCGGCTTCGAGCTCCCAGGGCTCCAGCGCGTAGTTCGCCGCCATCTCCACCTCGCCCTCGACGAGCTTGCAGCGGCAGGTGCAGCACATGCCGCCCTTGCAGGAATAGGGAATCTCGATCCCGGCGCGGTGGCCCGCATCGACGATGGACGTATCCTCCTCGCCAAGCTCGAACCGGCGGGTCGCGCCGTCGAGCACGACCTCCACCTCGATGCCTTCGCGGGCAGCCTCCTGCGCACGCTCTGAGGGGGCGGCGGGCGCGGCATCGCCGGCGGGCGTGAAGCGCTCCACGGCGATGCGCCGGGCCTCGACGCCAAGGCCGGCGAGCGCCGTTTCCACCGTGTCGATCATGTCGCCCGGCCCGCACAGGAAGAACCGGTCGGCGGTTGCCGGGTCGAACAGCCCGGCCTGCGCGAAGGCGCGCACCTTCTCCTCGCTCAGGCGCCCGTGCAGGATGTCCACGTCCTGCCCCTCGCGCGAGAGCACATGGATGAGCGTGAACCGGTCGAGATAGCGGTCCTTCAGATCCTCCAGCTCCTCGCGGAAGATGATCGAGGCGGTGTCGCGGTTGCCGTAGAAGAAGGTAAAGCGGCTGTCCGGCTCGCGCGCGAGCACCGTCTTCACGATGGAGAGCACGGGCGTCACGCCCGAACCCGCGGCGAAGGCCACATAATCGTGGCCCGCCCGCTCCGTCGCCGGGCAGGTGAAGCGCCCCTCCGGTGCCATCACGTCAAGTGTCATGCCAGGCTTCAGCGCCTCGTTGACGAAACCGGAGAACCGGCCACCCTCCACCCGCTTGACCGCCACGCGGATCTCGCCGTCGTCGAGGCCGGAGCAGATGGAATAGGTCCGCCGCACATCCTCGCCGGCGATGGTCGCCCGCAGCGTCAGGTACTGGCCGGGCGTGAAGCCGAACCGGTGCCCAAGCTCCGGCGGCACGTCGAAGGCGACGGATACGGCGTCCGGCGTCTCCTTGCGGACATCGCGAACCGACAGTGTCTCGAACTCAGCCATGGCCAGATACCGTTCTCATATGCACTTGAAGTAATCGAAGGGTTCGCCGCAGGACCGGCAGCGATAGAGCGCCTTGCAGGCGGTCGAGCCGAATTCGCTGACGCGCTCGGTGTCGGTGCCGCCGCATTGCGGGCAGGCGACCGTGTCGTGACCGAACAGCGCGCCGCGCCCACCGGCCCGGCCTTGCGGCGGCGCGATGCCATAGGCCCTGAGCTTCTCGCGCGCCTCCTCGCTCATCCAGTCCGTCGTCCAGGCGGGCGAGAGCACGGTGCGGACTTGCGCGTCGGGAAATCCGGCTTCGGCGAGCTTCGTCACGATCTCGAACTCGATCATGCGCATGGCCGGGCAGCCCGAATAGGTCGGCGTGATGGTGACGGTCACCTCGTCGCCGGCGACCTCGACATCGCGCAGGACACCGAGATCGGCGATGGTCAGCACCGGGATCTCCGGATCGCAGACTTCCGCGGCCGCCGCGCGGGCCCGCGCGCGGCGCTCGTCCTGGCGGGTGTCGAGCGCGCTCACCATGTCATGCCCGGATAGGCGCGCTGCATATACTGCATCTCGGCGAGCAGGTGGCCCAGATGCTCGCTGTGGCGGCCCGTCCGTCCTCCGCTCAGCATGGCGATCTCGGCCGGCCGGTCGAGCCCCGCGCGCGCCAAGGTCTCGTCCACCGCACTGTCCCATGCGGGCTTCAGCGCGCGCGCATCCACGGCCACGCCCCTGCCGAGAAGCGACAGCGCGGTCTCGTCCATCTCGAAGAGCTCGCCGGTGAACACCCAGAGATGATCGAGCGCGGCGCGCGTGCGCGCGTGGCTCTCCTGCGTGCCGTCGCCGAGCCGGACGATCCATTCGGCGGAATGGCGCAGATGGTAGCGCGCCTCCTTCACCGCCTTGCCCGCAATGCCTGAGAGCGTGGCATCGGCGGAGCCCGTCATCGCCTCCCAGTACGGCGCCATGAAGGCCGCATGGAAGAGCTGGCGAACCATGGTATGGGCGAAATCGTCGTTGGGCTGCTCGACGAGCAGCATGTTGGTGAACTCGCGCTCGGAGCGCAGATAGGCGAGCGCGTCCTCGTCGCGGCCTTCGCCTTCCACCTCGCCGGCATGAGCGTAGAGCGAGCGCGCCTGGCCGATCAGGTCGAGGCCCATATTGGCGAGCGCCAGCTCCTCCTCCAGCGTCGGTGCCCGGCCGCACCATTCCGACAGGCGGTGCCCCAGCACGAGCTGGTCGTCGGCGAGCCTCACCGCATAGTCGAACAGCGCCTTGTCCTTGGGGATAGCCATCACATGTTCCCCACCTCGTCCGGGATCCGGTAGAAGGTCGGATGCCGGTAGATCTTCGATGCGGTCGGCTCGAACATCTCGTCCTTGTCCTTCGGATCGGAGGCCACGATGTCGGCGGAACGCACGACCCAGATGCTCTGTCCCTCGCCCCGGCGCGTATAGACGTCGCGGGCGGCCTGCAGCGCCTGCTCGGCATCGGCGGCGTGCAGGGAGCCGGCATGCTTGTGCGCCAGCCCGTTGCGGCTGCGGATGAACACTTCCCAAAGCGGTGTCGTCTTCGTCGTCATGTCGGTGTCCTGGTCGGTATGATCCGTCACGCGGCCTCGGCGTCGGCCTGGCGCGTCGCCTGCTTTTCGGCAAAGGCGGCCGCCGCCTCGCGCACCCAGGCGCCGTCCTCTTCCGCGCGGCGGCGGTTGCGGATGCGGTCGCGGCCGCAGAAGCCGCCGGTCTTCAAGACGGAGCGGAATTCGTCCCAGTCGATGGGGCCGATGTCGTATCCGCCCTTCTCCTCGTTCCATGCGAGATCGGGGTCGGGGACCTTGAGCCCCAGGAACTCCGCCTGCGGCACCGTGGCGTCGACGAATTTCTGGCGCAGCGCATCGTTGGTGAAGCGCTTGATCTTCCAGGCCATGTTCTGGTCGCCGTGCTGGCTTTCGGAATCGTGCGGGCCGAACATCATGAGCGACGGCCACCACCAGCGGTCGAGCGCATCCTGCGCCATGGCCTTCTGCTCGGGCGTGCCGCTGCACAGGGTGAGCATGATCTCGTAGCCCTGGCGCTGGTGGAAGCTCTCCTCCTTGCACACCCGGATCATGGCGCGCGCATAGGGCCCGAAGGAGCAGCGGCACAGCGGCACCTGGTTCATGATCGCCGCGCCGTCGACCAGCCAGCCAATGGCGCCGATATCGGCCCATGACAGCGTCGGATAGGTGAAGATGGAGGAATATTTCGCCTTGCCCTGGAGAAGCTGCTCGACGAGTTCCTCGCGTGTCACGCCCAGCGTTTCCGCGGCGGAATAGAGATAGAGACCGTGGCCGCCCTCGTCCTGCACCTTGGCGAGCAGCGCGGCCTTGCGCTTCAGCGACGGCGCGCGGGTGATCCAGTTGCCCTCCGGCTGCATGCCGATGATCTCGGAATGGGCGTGCTGGGAGATCTGCCGGATCAGCGTGCGGCGATAGCCTTCCGGCATCGGATCGTTCGGCTCGATCTTCTCCTCGCGGTCGATCCGCTCCTGGAACGCCTTGAGAAATGCCTCGTCCTCGTGGGTCGAGCCGTCGGCATTGATCAACCCCTGTGAGTACATGGGTGCAGTCTCCTCCCGATCATCGGTTTTCCCGCAATATATGTTACCAATTATTCTATTTCAACGAAATTGCGTAACATATTATAACGCACTGATACAGAAGGCCTTTCCAGTCATCAATAGTGCGGATTGCGTCCTGTCCAGTTCAGTCGGGCCGCGAAAGGCCGCCAAAGCGCCGGAAGAAGGCTGGGCCCGGTGCCTTGAGCGTTCCGCCGTTTCGGCTGGCCGCGCCGTCGAGCCAGCGCTCGCTCGGTTGGAGCAGTGCACGGTAGAGATCGGCGACCAGGCGGCGCGCATCCGTGCCGGGCCAGCCCTCCGGCAGCAGGGCCTCCGGCAGGAGCGGGTCCTTGAGCACGATGCGGCGGAAGTAGTGGATGAGGAGCGTGCGTGCCGCCATGGCATCCAGCGCACCCGGCCGTTCGCCGGCATCGATCGCGGCCTTCACGCCGGCAAACAGCGCATCCAGCGCGCGATAGTCGCCCGCGAGCTCCTCAAGCGCCCAGGCGCTGGAGGCCAGCGCCGCCGGGTCCGCACCGCCGAGCGCATGCCCCTTAAAGAGCGTGAAGCCCGTGCCCGCAACATGTTCGCGGACACGGTCGGCGAGCGCCCTGTCGCCTTCCTCCGGCGCGGTGTCGGGGCGAAAATGGAGCCCGGGCGCCGGTGCGGCGAAGGCGTTGCGCGCGAGGAACGCCGCAAGGTCGGGCCCGGCCTGCGCATCGCGCGGGGCGACCAGCATGAGCCACGCCCCCGACCAGCCCGGCGGGCCGGCTGCATAGATGCGGTGGGTGGCGCGGGCG
>ENA-ORCW01000121-ORCW01000121.1-marine-metagenome-genome-assembly--contig:-NODE-121-length-104056-cov-12.793939_pt1 | contig 104056 bp, 95 predicted proteins | sample MGYA00237784_ERZ508517 | MGnify/ENA primary metagenome ERZ508517 (study PRJEB26187, sample SAMN06268979) | marine metagenome | isolation source: Tt ae E1 feedstock associated aerobic enrichment on...
CCTACGACACGGACAACAGCGATTCGCTGGACGGTCTCACGCTGGGCGGTGGCCTGACCTACTCGCTCGGTGACTACTCGGCCGGCTTCGACTACGCCTGGCGGCACTTCGGCGTGCTCGGTTCGCGCAACGTCTTCACCATCAGCCTCGGCTGGTAAGGAGCAATGATGAATAGAAGGGCCCTGATCCCCATGGCGCTCGCGCTCACGGTCATGACCGTGGGCGCGTGCGGCGACTCGCCCATCGATCCCGATGCGGACGACATCGACCGCATCGAGCCGGACTTCGCCTACATGGCGATCGATGCCGGCGAGACGCGCATCGTCAACATCACGGCGTACAACGAGGACAACTTCCCCCTCACGGCCGACGTCGACTTCAGCGTGTGCGACAGCAAGATCACGGTCGTCGAGGATACGACCCGCACCCCGCTGAACCCGGGCTCCGGTGTGATGGTGACCGGCAACACGCTCGGCCAGAGCTGCATCGACTTCTCTGCCGGCAGTGCGGATTTCACGACGATCGTGCGCGTTGTGCCCGCCGAGCTCGAGTTGACCGGCCCGGACACGATCGGCAGCGGCGAGTCGGCCCCGTTCGACCTGGCGTTCCTCAACACGACGGGCGGCACGGCGACCGGCTTCGACCTGTCGCAGGTGACCTTCACCGCCGTGACACCGGAAATCCTGGCGGTGGACGCGACGGGCACGGTCACCGGCAAGGCACCGGGCGACGGGCAGGTGGCGGTGGAGCTGAACAGCGGCCTGGGCGCGACGCGGGTCGACACGATCACCGTCACGGTCGAGCCGGGCACGTTCACCGGCACGTTCACGCCGGCCACGGCCTCCCCGGGTGACACGATCACGTTCACCGCCGGTGGCGTCGAGTTCGACGCCGACACGCGCGCCTTCTTCGGCAGCGAGGAGGCCTACATCGCGAGTCAGACGGCCACGACGCTGGAGGTCGTGGTGCCGGAAGACGCGGATGGCGAGTTCCTGCTGACCAATCTCGGCCCCGATCAGGTGGCTTCCGTGGGGACGTACACCGCCGGCGCGCCGCAGCGCCTGGAGATCGTGGCGGGTCAGACCATTGCCGGAATCCTGGACCCGGACGATGTCGAGGACATCATCCTCGTGACCGTTCCGGCGGGCGCGACGTTCGACGTCACGCTGTCCATGACGGGCGATGCGGATGTGGATGCGTACCTGCTGCAGAATTTCGTCCTCAGCGCGTGCGCCGACGATTTCTTCGGTTGCTCGATGGCGACGGGCGACAGCCCCGAGACGGTGACGGTCACGCTGCCGGCAGGCGATTACGAGCTGATCACCGATCTGTACGATCCACATGGGGAGACCCGCGTGGAGTTCGTGTACGAATTCAACTGATCCGTCGATGTCCGGGACCGTCGTCCGGCGCTCCATGACGGAGCGCCGGACGACGCCTCGGCGACGCGCTGCGATGACTACCACGAAGGTCGGCGCCGACGGACGCTCCGCACGGGGTGAACGAGCGCGAAGGCGATTGACCGAAGCGGCTCGCCTCCTGTTCGCGGAGCAGGGCTACTCCGCCACGAGCGTGGAGGAGGTGGCCAGGGCTGCCGACGCAAGCGTGGGCAGCCTGTACCACCACTTTCCCGGCAAGTCCGCGCTGCTGCGGCGGGTTCTTGCGGATGCGCGGCAGCAGCGCTGGGAACGGGTCTCGTCGCAGGTCGAGCCGCTGGCACTGGTCCGCTCGCTGGGCGACCATTACCGCGAGCTGCTCGAGGCCGGCCGGTGGCGCCGCTCCTGTCCGCTGATGGATTTGGCGGCGGAAGTCGCGCGCGCCGCGCCGGACGCGGCCACCGAGATCGCGGAGGCCGACCGGGAGATGGAAAGCTGGCTGGCGCGGGCACTGGAAGGCGCGGGCGCCGCGGCGCCGCGCCGCGCCGCCCTGATGATCACCGCCTGTCTCACCGGAGCGGTCACGGGGTGCGCGGCCGCCGGGACGCCCGAGCCGCTGGACGCCGTCATGGAGGAGCTGCACGAGATGTTCGAGATGCGAGGCTGGGCGTAGGAGGAGCGCATGCGGATCAACGAAAAAAGGGTGGACGATGCGTTGCGCCGCGTGGCGGCCGCCGCGGGAGTGCGTAGCCGCGGCGTGGCCGAGGACGTGGCCCTGGTCGAGCGCGCGCTGCGGGCGGAGCGGGCCGCGGACGAAGCCGAGGTCTGGGACCTCGCCCGCACCCTCTGGGCATCCTGGCGCGGCGTGGACGGCAGGGGCTTCAACGCGACCAGCAGCGAGACCAAGGAGCAATGGCTCGCCGTCGCGCGGCAGGCGCTGGATCGGCTGGGCTACGAGGTCCGTGACTCCGGCACGCAGCGCTACACCAACCGTCGCTCGCCTCGCTAGCACCGGTCGATGGCGCACGGGTTCCACGACGCCGACGACGCCGCCTCCGATCTGATCGCAGGAGCCGCACATTCCAGGACCCGGCCATTGTGGATCGGGCTGATCGCACTCGCGCTGACGCTCGCCACCTCGCTGATCCAGCGGCCGGTCGCGACGGTGCAGGACTGGGACTGTCCGCCGGCGCCGGCGTCCTGTGAGCGAGCGATGCAGGCCGCGGGTCTGCCGCTCCCCTACCTGTACGACTACCACGGCCTGTCGCCGGTCGGCTCCGTGGATCTGGTCGGCGCTCTGCTCGGCCTGGATCTCTTCGTGGCGTGGAACTTCGCGGTGGACCTGCTCTTCTGGCTGCTGCTGACTACCGGCTCGGCCCTGCTGTTCGATCGCCTCCGCCGCACCCCGTCCTCCGGCGGGGCCCCGCCGGGCAGCGGCTGAGGCGGGTCGTCGGTCCTCGCGCGCGCGAATCCCCGATTCGCCGGCGGCCGTAGGAAGGCCGGGCCCCTACATCCGAGCGACCGGAGGATCCGATGAAGATGCGCAGTCTCGTCCTGGCGAGCGTCCTGAGCCTGATGTCGGCAGCGGCCGCGGAGGCGCAGGTCGATCCGCACGCCGCACCCGTCGACTCCCTGGCCCTGGCCAGGCAGTACACCGCGTGGCTCTACACGGGCGGGGCGGACAGCCTGTTCGCGCACACGGCGCCAGCGTCCCGCGAAAGTATGTCCCGCGACCGCTACGCGGAGGCCACGGCCACCATCCTCCGGCGCGCGGGTTTCGAGGTGAGCGCCGAGGAAACCTGGAAGCTGCGCAACGGCGCCTGCCAGTACTGGCGCACCGCGACCATGTCCAGCATGGAGGGTGGTCTGCTCGTCCGCTGGGTGCTGGATGCGCAAGGTCGCATCACCGGCCTCGGACTCGGGCCGGCGACGCATCCGCCGGCCGTCGACGCGGAGCGCTGCGAATAGCGTGAAGCCCCGGCGCCACGAGGGCGCCGGGGCTTCGTCGTACCCGCGGATCCACGCCACATGGGCGTGGTCGGCCATTCAGAAGTTGGTCTGGCCGGCGTCCCCGGTAGTGCCGCCCTGGCCGCCCGTGGAGAGGAGGGGGGGAGCCATCGGGGCGCCGCCCCGTTGGCCCGGGCGGGGCCCGCGGCCTACTCTTCGACGGAGTCCCTGCCCACCCTCCGGAGGAGAGCGATGAGCCTGATCCTGTCCTGGCTGATCCTGACGTTCGCCGTATGGCTGACCGCGATGGTGCTGCCGGGCGCCCACGTGAAGAGCTTCGTGGATGCGATCGTGGTCGCGGCGATCTTCGGCGTGCTGAACTTCCTGCTGGGCTGGCTGTTCTTCGCCGTCTTCACCATCGCGACCCTCGGCATCGCGTGGTTGCTGGCGTTCATCACGCGCTGGATCATCAACGCGATCATCCTGAAGATCACGGACGCGCTGACGGACCGGTTGACCGTCGACTCGTTCGGCTGGGCGCTGGGTGCCGCGCTGATGATGTCGGCGGTCGGAACGCTGGGGGAGTGGCTGGTGCGCGCGGCGTTCTAGCCGCCGGACGCCGCCGCGACCTCGTCGCGACCGGCGGGACCTGCCGGTGCCTCGGGTCCGCGCCCCATGAGCAGGCTCTGCACCAGGCTGCCCAGGTAGAATGCGACCAGGTAGAGTCCCACGCCGCGGCCGAGCCAGGCGGCGATGGCGATCGGGAGCAGGCCCGCGATCCACAGCATGGCCTTGGGCGTCGAGCGGTCACCGAGCCTGGTCGACAGCCAGGACAGCGCGCCCGCCACCAGCCCCCACATCACGCCGCCCTCGCCCAGCGGCGTGCCGTCGGAAAGATGGATGACGGCGGTGAAGAAGGCGATCAGCACCGGCAGCTGGATCAGCGCGCCGAGCAGGCCGGCCGTATCGACCTGGCCGATGCCGGCCGATGCGTGCAGCGCCTTCAGCTCACGCTGCATGGCGGACGGATCGTCGCGGTGCTCCTTCGTGATCCGCTTGATCTCCGGCTTGATGGTGCGGTGCTTCTCGCGCCAGGCGCGGCCGCGCCGTGCCAGCGGCAGCATGATCGGGATCAGCAGCAGCCGCACTGCCAGCGTGAGCACGAACACGCCGAGCGCCAGGCTGCCGCCCAGCGCCTCCCCGGCGGCGAGGAACGCGTCTTGGAGTGCGCCGACGAAAGCGGTCCAGGGATTCATCGATCGGAATGCGGGGGCGGGAGATCGGTTCGCTGGACGTTCACCGCTCGCGATGCGTCGGGCAAGGGGGGCGGCCGCCGCGCCTCCAGGATGCCATAGCGCATCGCGCCGCTGCGGTAGGCCAGCCACAGCCGAAGGACGGACAGCGCAAAGCCCCGTTCCGTGTTGCGGCGGTCGAGCAGATAGCGCCACGTCTCGTGCCGCAGCAGCCCACGCGCCATGCGGCGCGCGCACACTGCCCACGTTTGCGCCACGCGCCCCGATACGTCCTCGAGCGCAACCCCGGTGAAGCCCGCGGCGCTGGTCCACTCGAGGTAATCGGCGGCGGTGGGCAGCGCGGGTAGCCGCCCTTCCTCGCAGATCGGCCGCAGCAGGTGCCGCACCTGCCAGGGTGTCGGGTCGGGGCCGGCGAGCCACACGCAGGCGACCAGCCGGCCGCCGGGCCGGAGCACGCGGAGGGCCTCCGCCAGCGCGCGCGGCCGGTCCTGCATGTGCGCGAGCGACTCGATCGCGATCGCCGCGTCGAACGACTCGTCGGGAAGCCGGTTGTCCAGCCAGTCGCGCAGCAGGAACACGGGTCGGGAGCCGCCGGCGTCCCGCGTCGAAGCGTGCGCGTGCTGCGCGGCCGACAGCGTCAGTCCGGTCACGTGGGCACCGCGTCCGGCCAGCAGCAGCGCGGGCGCGCCGTAGCCACAGCCGATGTCACACACGCGCGCGCCGGCGGCGATGCCCGCGCGGTGCGCGACCTCCTCGACCAGCGCGAGCGCGGCCAGCTCCGGCGACTCGTCGCCACGGGTCCAGAAGCCGTGGTGCAGATGCTCGCCCCACAGCGCGCGGTAGAACGGGTCCAGCTCGTCGTAATGACGCGCGACGTCGGCGGGTCCGGCGGCGGCGCGCGCCTCGATCATCACGGCCGTGGTTCGGCTCCCGATGCCCGCGCCGGGTCGCCCGCCGGCAGCACGTCGCGCGCCCAGTCGGCCCGTTTCCAGCCGGGCACGGGCGGTTCGCGGTCCGCGTGCGGCACGAACGCCGATCGCTCGACCAGCGTGTAGCGGTGGATGTAGCGCGGGCAGTTCGGATAGATGCGCGTTGCCGTTACGCGCACCAGGAACTGCGCGCCCGGCCAGCGCGAGCGCAGCCGAGGGTCGAACACCACTTCCGCGCTGCCTTCGACCCGTGCGCGGCGCTGCCGCTCGAAGTCGATGAAGAGCAGCCCCACGTGCGGGTTCTCCAGCGCGTTCCCCATGGACAGGTACATGCCGTTGCCGTCGTAGTTGGGGAACACGAGCGTCCGATCGTCGAGCACGCGCACGAGACCCGGCTCGCCGCCCTTGTACGAGCAGGTCGGCCGGCCCTGCGCGTCGGCCGTGGCCAGGAAGAACATGTCCAGCGACTCGATGAAGTCGCGATCCTCGGGCGTGAAGCGGTCGTGCACCTTCACGGCCTCGAGCCGGTCGGCCAGCCTACGCGTGTCGAAACGGTCCTGCAGCGTCCGGCTGCCCGCGTGGTAGAGGTCTGCCATGGCGGCACCTCCAACGGAGTGGGATGCGGGGGCGCTTCGTATCTACCCGCTCCCGATCCGGTCGGTCAAGCGCCCCATCGGCGCAGCGGATTCGGCGAGTGGCCCGGGTGGACGATCACGATGTCCGCGGCTAGCTTCATCGCCCCGGGCCACCGCTTCCCACGAGGCGTGGCCCGCCGGGGTGGCGGTGCGCCGCCCCAGCGCCTCGCCGCAGTCAGCTGATCCGCCCCATCCCCGCGGCGATACCAAAACACTCTGGAGTCGAGCGTCATGACCACCGACCGGTCCTGTGGCCCCCTCAAGGGGGCCGTTCTCGTTCTTTGCCTGCTCGCGGCCTGTTCGGGCGATTCGGATCCCACCGGGGCGGCGCCGCCGCAGGGCGACCCGCCACAGATCACGACCCAGCCGCGGGACACGACCGTGAACGCGGGTAGCGCGGCGAGTTTCTCCGTCGATGTGACCGGCACCGCGCCGATGTCCTATCAGTGGAAGCGGGATGGCGCGGTGATCCCTGGCGCGACCGGCGCGTCCTACCTGCTTCCCTCCGTCGCGGCGCTCGACAGTGCCGCGCGCTTCACGGTGGTCGTGAGCAACCAGGCGGGTTCGGTGGAGAGCCGACAGGCGCGCATCCAGGTGCGGGTCGGGCCGAGCATCACCGCTCAGCCGCAGGATCAGACAGTGGACGAGGGAGGGGCGGTGACCTTCTCCGTTTCCGCCACCGGCACGGGACCGCTGTCCTATCAGTGGGAGCGCGACGGCACGCCGATCGCCGGTGCGACCGCCGCCGCTTACGTGCTGTCTCCGGTCGCTGCGACGGACAGCACCGCACTGTTCACCGTCGCCGTCAGCAATCAGGTCGGAACGGTGGTGAGCCGACAGGCACGGATCGCGGTTCGCACCGCTCCCGCCATCGTCGCGCAGCCGACGGCGCAGTCGGTCCTGTCGGGCGTGCCCGCGCGATTCGTGGTAGAGGCGGCCGGTCCGGATCTGGGGTACCAGTGGCGGCGGGATGGCGTGGACATCGCCGGCGCCACTGGCAGCGAGTACTTCGTGGGCGTTCCGCTGGCCGGGGACGATGGAGCCGAGTTCTCGGTGGTGGTGACCAATGACCTGGGCTCCGTCACCAGTCAGGCTGCGACGCTGCAGGTCCGGCTGGACCGCGAGATCCGGCCGACGTCGTACGCCAATGCCAAGGCTCTGAACGTCGCGCCGGCCGACCTGCCGCCAGGCACCGAGGTCTGGACCGCGCAGGCGTTCGCCGACTTCTTCGGCGCGGGCAACCGCGACCTCTTCGTGGCGAACTCGCTCTACGACATGAACGCCCCGCTCTCGCAGGCGATCCCCGGCGAGTTCCAGTTCTGGCGCTGGACGCCGTCGGGCTACGTGCGGGACACTTCGCTGCGGGCGGACGAGACCGGCTGCATCCATCCCAGGACCGCCGCGGTGGCCGATTTCAACGCCGACGCGCGTCCTGACGTTTTCGTCGCCTGCCACGGTTACGACCGCGATCCGTTCCCCGGAGAACCGAGCTACCTGGTCCTGAGCCAGCCCGGCGGGTCCTATAGTGTGCAGGCCGTGGGCGACGCGGGCTTCTATCACGGTGCGGCCGCGGCCGATCTGGATGCCGACGGCGACATCGACGTGGTCGCGACGGACAACTTCTCCCAGCAGGCCGTCTTCGCCTTCGTCAACGACGGGGCGGGCGGGCTGACGGAGCGCACCGACTTCTTCTCGGTCGGCTGGGGTTCATACTTCATCGTCGAGGCCGCCGACGTGAACGGCGACGGCCTGGTGGACGTCATGGTGGGCGGGCACGAATGGGAGGGCGCGGCCACCATGGTCCTGCTCAACGACGGCAGCGGCTCGTTCGCGGGGGTGGCGCCCGTGCTGCTTCCCGCGGTGGCCAGCGAAGGGGTCATCCTCGACTTCACCGTCCTGGATGCCGACCAGGATGGCGTCAGCGAGATCTACGTCGCGCGGACGTCCGGCGGTGACGGCACCTTCTACCAGAGCCGGACCGTGCAGCGCGTCCAGTGGCCCGACCTCGCGTCGGACGTTCTCCTGAGCGTGCGGCCGGCCGCGCCGGCGTACTACCTCATCCCACTGTACGACGGCTCGGCCTACTCGCTGGCTCTCGTGACGCCGGACGATCCCGGCGCCACGCACCGGCTCCTGCTGCCGTAGCTCCTTGCCGACGTCGAGAGCCCCGGCCATCCATCCGCGTGGCCGGGGCTCTCGCTCCAGAGGGGCGGGGAACGGCGCGTCGCGAGTTCGCCCCTCTCAGCGCAAGGGCGCCAGCCGCCACACCTCGCCGTCGGACTCGTCCGTGAGCACGCGCAGCGTGCCATCGGGCGCCTGCTCCACGTCGCGGATACGCGCGTCCAGCGGGATCACGTGGTAGTCCACCCACGCACCATCCTCGAGGTCGACCCGCACGAGGCCGCGGCGCGTCAGGCTGCCGATCAGCAGGTCTCCTTGCCAGGGGGCGAATACCGCGCCCGTGTAGACCTGCATGCCGGATGGCGATATCACCGGCGTCCACTGGTGCACGGCATCCGCGAACTCCGGCCGCGTCGGCGGGTCGGGGATCTCCGAGCCGTCGTAGTTGATGCCCCAGCTCACGACGGGCCAGCCGTAGTTCATGCCGGGCTGCGGCCGGTTCAGTTCGTCGCCGCCGAGCGGACCCATCTCGGCGATCCACAGTTCGCCGCTGGCGGGATGCAGCGCCGCGCTCTCGACGTTGCGATGGCCGTACGACCAGATCGCGGCCCGCGCGTCGTCGCGACCGACGAACGGGTTGTCGTCGGGCGCCGTGCCGTCGTGGTTCAGCCGCAGCACCTTGCCCAGGTGGCCGCCCAGGTCCTGTGCGGGCTGGAACTGGAAGCGCTCGCCCGTGGTGAGGAACAGCGTACCGTCGCCTCGGAAGACGATGCGGCCGCCGAAGTGGTTGGGCCCCGTGATCCACGGCTCCTGCGTGAAGATCGTCTCGAAGCCGGCGATGCTGTCGCCCTCCAGCCGGCCGCGGCCGAGCGCGGTGGCCGCCGAGCCGTCGGGCCCCGGTCGCGCGAACGAGAGGTAGACCAGGCGATTGCCGGCGAAGTCCGGATCCAGCGCCACGTCGAGCAATCCGCCCTGTCCCTGCGCGTAGACCGTCGGCGTACCGCCGACGGGCGGCGAGAGCCGGCCATCGGCACCCAGGATGCGCAGCTGGCCGGCGCGCTCGGTGACGAGCAGCCGGCCGTCCGGCAGGAACGCCATGCCCCAGGGGTGGTCCAGCCCGCTGGCCAGACGCTCGATGGAGATCGCACCCGCGTCGGTCATGACGGAGCCGACGCGCTGCGGCTGATCCGGCGCCTGCGCTCCGACGGGCTGGGCAGCGGCGAGCAGGACCAGCGTCGCCAGCGAGGACAGCGGCTCGCGGCTTCGGACGGACGGCGAACGGATTCGCACGGTGCACCTCGGATGCCCTGGTGATCGCGGCGGCGCCCGGCCCCGGGGCCCGGAGCGCCGTTCCACGACCTGGGCGTGCAAGGGCGGTTCCGAGGCGACCGGCAAGGGAACTCCATGCACTGGCGGCGGACTCGTGCGCCGGGAAGATTGGACTGCCCCGAACCGCATCACCTCATGGCTGAAACACCATCGCGCTCGCAGCCCGGCCGCCGGGCCGCCGACCGCCTGCGCCTGGAGGAGCAGGACGCGCGCGTCAGCTCGCGCGAAGCGCTCCGCTTCCTTACGCGCGCCGGCCGCGTACTGTCCTCGTCGCTGGAGCCGCAGCGCACCTTCGAGCGGCTGGTGCGGCTGGCCGTACCACGCGTCGCCTGCTTCGCCGCGCTCGACCTGGTGCTGGAGGACGGGCGCATGGAGCGCGTGGCGCACGGCCACATCGACGCCGACAAGGAGCCGCTGCTGGAGCGGCCGGAGCCGTTCGATCCGGCGGGGCAGGGGCTGCTGCCCATCGCCGAGGTGGCGCGCACGGGTCGGCCGCTCATGGTCGAGCGGATCGAGCGGGACTGGAGCGGCGGCGCGGAAGTGCTGGAACGGCTGCGCCGGATCGACGGCCGGTCGCTGATGGTCGTGCCGCTGCTGGTGCGGGACCAGGTGCTCGGCGTGCTGACGCTCGGCTCCACCCGCACCGATCGACACTACCAGAGCAAGGACCTGTCGCTGGCGCAGGAGCTGGCCCGCAGCGCGGCGCTGGCGCTGGAGAACGCCCGCCTGTTCCGCCAGACGCAGCAGGCGGTGGCGGCCCGCGACCAGGTGCTGGCCGTGGTCAGCCACGACCTGCGCAACCCGGTCGGCCGCGTGCAGCTGGCAGCGGAGCTGCTCGAGGAGGGCGGCCGCGTCTCCGACGACGGGCGGCCCGCCGTCGGCATCATCCTGCGCGCCGCCCAGGAGATGACGCGGCTGATCGGCGACCTGCTGGACGTCGCGCGCATCGACGCCGGCACGCTGTCGGTCGATCCCGCGCCCGTCCCGCTGGCCACGCTGCTCGAGCGCGTGGACGAGGCGCACCGCCATGCCGCCGAACGGGCGGGTGTACAATGGCAGGTCGAGCGTGTCGAGCCCGACGGCGTGTTGCTGCACGTCGACGAGGGTCGCGTGCTGCAGGCGCTGGGCAACCTGATCGGCAACGCCATGAAGTTCACCCCGCGCGGCGGCACCGTGCGGCTCGAGCTGGCCGAGGGGGACGACGCCATCCGCATCGGCGTGCGCGACAGCGGCCCCGGCATGGATGCGGAGGCGGTCGCTCACGCGTTCGACCGCTTCTGGCAGGGCCGCTCCGGCGACAGCCGCGGCGCCGGCCTGGGACTCGCCATCTCCCACGGCATCGCCACCGCCCACGGCGGCCGCCTCTGGCTCGAGAGCGAGCCCGGCGCAGGGACGTGCGCGTGGCTGGAGCTGCCAGTAGCGAGTTGAAGAAGGCCCGGCGCGATCTCCCGCGCCGGGCCTTCTCACTACTCACTACTCGCTGCCTACGCCACCGACGCCTGATAGATGCTGCCGACCGACTCGTCCAGCATGGCGTCGAACTCGGCGTCGCTCTGCTGTGCGGTGAGGCCTTCGCTCAGCGCACGCGAGAAGCTGGCGATGATGCCGGGGTTGCGGCTCAGCCGATCATTGGCCTCGTCGCGGCTGTAGCCGCCGGACAGCGCGACCACCTTGAGCACCTTGGGGTGGTCCACCAGCGACTGGTAGAAGCCGTCCTCCTCGGGCAGCGTCAGCTTGAACATGACCGGCTGATCGTCCGGCCAGCTCTCCAGCCCCTCGAGCAGCGCGTCGCGCAGCATGCGCTCCGCCTCGGCCTTGTCCGGCGCGTGGATGTCGATCTCGGGCTCCAGGATCGGCACCAGCCCGGCCGCGGCGATCTGCCGGCCGACCTCGAACTGCTGCTCGACGATGGCCTTCACGCCCTTCTCGTTCGCGCGCTTGATGACCGAGCGCATCTTGGTGCCGAACACGTTCTTCTGTTTCGCGCGCTCGAGCAGCCTGTCCAGGTTCGGCATGGGCTTCATGACCTGCACGCCGTCCTGCTCCTGCGCCAGCCCCTTGTCCACCTTGAGGAAGGGGACCACCCGCTTCTCGTTCCACAGGTAGTCGGCGCTGCCGCGGCCCTCGATGTCGCGGTCCATCGTGTTCTCGAACAGGATCGCGCCCACGATGCGCTCGCCGTCGAACGACGGGCTGGTGATGATGCGCGTGCGCATGCGATGCACGCGATCGAACATCTCGTCCTCGCCCGACCACTCGTCCTCGCCCACGCCGTACGCCTTGAGCGCCTTGGGCGTGCTGCCGCCGCTCTGGTCGAGCGCGGCGATGAAGCCGTCCCCTTCGCGGATCTTCTGGTACTGTTCCCGATTCATGTGTCAGGTCTCCGGATCTGTCGTTCCACGCCAGGCAGGCAACATAGAGTGCCTGCCGCCGCCGCGCAGCCGCCGGCGCGCGCCGGCGGAGCGAGGTGAGCGGGTCTTGCATGGGGCGGAAGCCGTACCGGACGAGCCACCGATCGCATGGGGCGGGACGATGAACGGGACAGGGCGCTGGAAGGGGCTGGAGGTCGAGAGCGAGGGGACCGGCATCTCGCGGCCGCTCAGCGAGAACGTAAACCTGCTGGGCGCCATGCTGGGGGAGGCGATCCGCGCCCGCTACGGCGACGAGATGCTGGAGCGGGTCGAGGAGCTGCGGCTGCTGTGCAAGCGGGCAGAGCAGGAGTCCGACCCGTCGCTGCGCGAGCGCGCGGCCGAGCGCATCGCCGCGCTGGACGCGCCGGGGCTGGTGGCGCTGCTGCGCTCGTTCACGTCGTTCTTCCACCTGGTCAACCAGGCGGAGAAGCAGGAGATCGTGAGAGTGAATCGCGCACGCGCGCGCGAAGGCGGCGCCGAGGCCGCGCGCCCCGAGTCGATCGGCGCGACCGTGCGTCGACTGGCGGAGGGCGGCGTTTCCGCCGACGAGGTGCAGGCGATGATCGCGCGGCTGGACATCCAGCCCACACTGACGGCGCACCCGACCGAGGCGCGCCGGCGCACCGTGCTCGAGAAGCAGCGCCGCATCGCCGAACTGATCGCGCGGCTGCGGCAGTCGCAGCCGACGCCCGAGGAGGAGGAGGCGCTGCTGGACTCGATCTACGACGAGATCCTGATCCTGCTCGCCACCGACGAGATCCGCACCGAACGTCCCGAGGTGCGCGACGAGGTGCGCCAGGGGCTGCACTTCCTGGCCGGCGTCATCTGGGACACGGTGCCGCGCATCCACGACGACCTGCGCCGCGCGCTGCGTCGCCACTACGACGTGGAGCCGGAGCTGCCGCCGCTGCTGCGCTATCGCTCGTGGATCGGCAGCGATCGCGATGGCAACCCCAACGTCACCGCCGAGGTCACGCGCTGGACGCTCGAGGTGCAGCGCCGCGCCGCGCTCGAGCGCTACATCGACGAACTGGACGCGCTGCGCGACGAGCTGAGCCTGTCCGAGCAGCAGGTGCCGCTGCCCGAGCCGCTCGCGCGGTCGCTCGAGAGGGACGAAGCGGAGGCGCCGCTGCCGCCCGGGGAAGCGCGCGCGTTCAGCAACGAGCCGTACCGGCGCAAGGTCTCGCACATGCGCGTGCGGCTGCGCCGGCTGCTCGAGGACGAGCGCAACGCGGCTCGCGACGCCGCTCATGGCGAGTCTCATGACGCGTCTCAGGACGCGTATCACGATGCGTCTCATGGCGGGTCTCATGGCGCGGGCGGCTCCGCCGATGAACGCTCGGCGGAGTACGACGCGCGCCGATTTCTGGACGACCTGTCGCTGATCGCACGCTGCCTGGAGGAGAGCGGCTTCGGCGGCATCGCCCGGAACGGTCGGCTGGCGCGGGTCATCACGCTGGCGCGCACGTTCGGCTTCCACCTGGCCGCGCTGGACGTGCGGCAGCACAGCGCCGTGCACGAGCGCGCGGTCGCCGACCTGCTGAAGACCGCCGGCGTCGAGGACGATTATGCCTCGCTGGACGAGGCGGCGCGCTGCGCGCTGCTCGAGCGCGAGCTGCGCAACCCGCGGCCGCTCCGGCCGCGCGGCGCGCAGTTGTCGGACGAGGCGAACGACCTGCTCGCCGCGTTCGAGGTCGTGCGCGACGCCGCGCGGCACGAGCCCGACTCGGTCGCCAGCTGGATCGTCAGCATGACGCACAGCGTCAGCGACCTGCTCGAGCCGATGCTGCTGGCCAAGGAGGTGGGCCTGTGGGCGCTGGAGGACGGCCGCGTTCGTTCCGCGCTGGACTTCGTGCCGCTGTTCGAGACGGTCGAGGACCTGGACGCCTGCGGCGAGCGCATGGCCGCGCTGTTCGGCAGCGAGCTGTACCGGCTGCAGCTGGACGCGCGCGGCGGCATGCAGGAGGTCATGCTCGGCTACTCGGACAGCAACAAGGACGGCGGCTACTGGATGGCCAACGTCGCGCTACAGCGCGCGCAGGACCTGCTGGGCCGCACCTGCCGCGAGCACGGCGTGGACCTGCGCCTGTTCCACGGCCGTGGCGGCACGGTCGGTCGCGGGGGCGGCCGCGCCAACCGCGCGATCCTCGCCACGCCACCGTCCGTCCACAACGGCCGCATCCGCTTCACCGAGCAGGGCGAGGTGATCTCGTTCCGGTATGGCCAGCCGGACATCGCGCGCCGGCACCTGGAGCAGATCGTCAGCGCCATGCTGCGCACCGTCGCGCCGGGCGGCGCGGACGCGGGCGAATCACGGAACGATGCCCAACCGCCCCGGGAAGCGGAGGCGCTGCTGGAGCGCATCGCGTCCAGCTCGATGAGCGCGTATCGAGAACTGATCGACGACCCCGACTTCTGGGGCTGGTACACGGCCGTGACCCCCATCGAGCACATCAGCCGCCTGCCCATCGCGTCCCGGCCGGTCTCGCGCGGCGCGGCCAGCGAGGTGGCGTTCGACGGGCTGCGCGCCATCCCCTGGGTCTTCGCCTGGACGCAGGTGCGCTACCTGGTGCCCGGCTGGTACGGCACCGGCGCCGGGCTCGGGCGCCTGCTGGATGAGGAGCCGGCCGCCGCGGACCGGCTGTCCGAGCTGTACCGCTCCTGGCCCTTCTTCCGCGCCCTGGTCGAGAACGCGCAGCGCGAGATGGGCCGCGCCCGCCTGCCCATCGCGCAGCGCTACGCCGCCCGAGAGGCGGACGACGCTACGGAAACGACCGGATTCCACGATCGCATCGCCGAAGACTTCCGCCGCGGCGCGGACGCACTGCTGCGCGTCACCGGCCAGGACGCGCTGCTGGACTCCGACCCCGTCATCCAGCGCTCCATCGAACTGCGCAACCCCTATACAGACGTGCTGAACCTGGTCCAGCTCGAGCTGCTGCGCCGCTTCCAGCACGACCACGACGAGCGCTCCCGCGACCAGCTACGCCAGGCCCTGTTCCTCAGCATCAACGGCATCGCCGCGGCGATGCAGAGTACGGGGTAACTGCCGCAACCGCCGCAACAGCGGCAACTGCGGCAACTGCGGCAACCGCGGCAACCGCGGCAACCGCGGCTACGCGACGTTGCTGCGACCGCCAGCGATACAGTAGTTGCTGTAGTTGCTGTAGTTGCTGTAGTTGCTGTGGTTGCCGCCGTTGCCGCCGTTGCCGCCGTTCCCGCCCCTACCTCGCGTTGTAAACCACCACCGGGCAGGGGGCTGCGCGGAAGACGCGTTCGACCTGCGGGCCGAGGAAGAGGCGGTTGGTGCCGGGGCGCACGTCGGCGCCGAGCACGATGAGGCCGCAGTCGTGGCTGCGCGCGGCTTCCAGGATCGCCTCGTCCTCGGCGCCGCCGGTTTCCACCACCGCACGGACGCGCACGTCGCGGCTGCGGCCGAGGCCCTCCACCTCGTGCAGGATCTCGGCAGCCAGGGAGCGCTGCCGGTCGGCCGAGGCGACGTTCAGCCCGTAGCGGCCTTCGTACGCGGTGTCGCGCAGCACGTAGAGCGCGACCACCTCGTCCTGCCCGGGCAGCGCCAGGGTGATCGCCAGCTCCGCCGCGGCGTGCGCGGGCGCGGAGCCGTCCACGGGCACCAGGATGCAGCCGGTCCGGCCACCGCTCCGTTCCCGGCCGCTGACCACGATGGCGGGGCAGGGGGCCAGTCGGACCAGCCGGTCGACCAGCGGGTGGAACACGCTTCCCGCCGGCGCATTGCCTGGTTCGGTCGCGCCGAGCACGAGCAGGTCGTAGTCCTTGGCGCTCTCCTGCAGGATCGCGTCGGCCGCGTCGTCGGCCTCGACGACCCGGCGGCTGATCGCATCGGCGCGGAACGCGGCGCTGACCCCGGCGAGGAACCGCTCGGACTCGGTGCGGCGACCGTCGTCGTGCACGTTGAGCAGGGTGACCGAGAGCGGCCGCTGGCGGTCCAGTCGCTCGAGCAGGCGCGCCTCGATGCCGTGCGCCGCCTCGCCGCCGTCAGGGCGCCGGCGCAGCGGCAGCAGCACGCGGTGGATCTGCGCGATCGGGCTGCCGGACGCTCGCTCCTCCTCGCGCAGGCGCGCCAGCTCCAGCGGATCGTCCTGCACGCGCCGCAGCACCCAGCGCAGCGCCGGCGGCGCCATCAGCGACGTCGCCATCGCCATGACGACGATGATGGAGAACATCTCCTGCGAGATGATGCCGAGCTCGAGGCCAACGGTCGCGATGATGATTTCCATCGCACCGCGCGCGTTGAGTCCCGCGCCGAAGCTGAGCGCGGTCCAGTGGTCGCGGCGTCCGATCAGCCGCGCGCCCAGGTACGTGCCGACCACCTTGCCGCCGGAGGCGACGGCGATGACCGCGAGCGTGATCGCCAGCAGGCGCGGCTCCAGCAGCGAGAGCGCATCCACCTTGAGCCCGGCTACCGCGAAGAACACCGGTGTGAAGACGGCCAGTCCCATCGTCTCGATGCGGTGCCGCACCGTCTGCGGCAGGCGCGGCATCTGGCCGAACAGGATGCCCATGACGAACGCGCCGAGCACCGCCTCCAGGCCGAGCGCCTGCGTGAGCGCACCCCACGCCAGTGTGGCGGCCAGCACCAGCGTGACCAGCCGGTCGGGCGCCTGCATCTCGTCCTGCACGAACTCCAGCGCGCGTCGCACCAGCCAGCGGCCGATCGTGAAGCTGACGATCATGAAGACCACGACGGCGCCGATCGCACGCACCACACTGCCCGCCGTGATGGCACCGGTGGTGGCCAGGCCCGCGACGACCGACAGCAGCATCCAGCCTATCGTGTCGTCGCTCATGCCGACGGCGATGATGGTCTGGCCGATCGAGCGGCGCATCAGCCCCAGGTCCATCAGCACCTTGGCGATCACCGGGATCGCCGAGATCGACATGGCGGTCGCGACGAACAGCGCGAACACCAGCCGCTGCTCGTCGCCGGGGCCCGCGACCAGCGAATCCGGCAGCGCCTGGCCGAGCAGGAACCCGGACACGAAGCAGACCGCGACGCCGCCGATCGACACGCCGATCGCCGTGCGCGCGTGCTGGCGGATCAGGCCGAGGTCGGTCTCGAGTCCCGTGATCAGCAGCAGGAACAGCGCGCCGATCAGCGAGATCAGCTCGAGCAGGTAGCCGCCCAGCTCGGTGTGCGGAACGATCCACGCGCCCACGGCGGGGACGAGTCCGCTGAGCAGCGACGGGCCGAGCAGGATGCCCGCCAGGATCTCGCCGACCACCGCCGGCTGGCCCAGCCGCTGCGCCGCCTCGCCCAGCGCGCGCGCCGTGACCAGCAGCACGCAGAACTGGACCAGCAGCAGCAGGATCTCGTGGTGCGGCGCGGCGGAGAAGGGCATCGCATCCCGACGGATACGGGCACGCGCCCGCCGGCGGGATGCCGACGGGCGCGCCCGATGCTACAAGCTAGCGGCGCGCACGGCCGCCGTCAGCGGCCGCGACGCCCGCGGTCGGCTCCGTGCCCTCCCGGGCGGGGCCGCCGCCGTGCGGACCGATCAGTCCACGTCCACCAGCGTCAGCTCGAAGTTCAGCGCCTGCCCGGCCAGCGGGTGGTTCAGATCCAGCGTCACCTCGTTCTCGCTGGTGTCCACGACCCGCGCCATGTGCTGGCCGCCGTTCGGGTCCTGCAGCCGCATCGCGTCGCCCACGGACGGATCGACGTCGTCCGGGAACTGCGTGCGCGGCACCTGCATGCGCAGGTCGTCACGACGCTGGCCGTACGCGTCGTCCGGCTCGATACGGACCTCACGCGTCTCGCCGACCTCCATCCCCTCCACCGCGCGCTCGAAGCCCGGGATCACCTGGCCGCTGCCCAGCTCGAAGCTCAGCGGGTCGCGCCCGCTCGAGCTGTCGAACACCTCGCCGCTGTCCAGCTTGCCCGTGTAGTGGACCTGCACCTTATCGCCTGAGGACGCCTTCTGCGCCACGATCGCCTCCTGTGTCTCGACTGCGTAACGGAAAGTGGAGTCGAGAGTGCAAGACGCGTGCGGAGGGCGCAAACGCATCGTAGCTTGCGGCCGGACGTTTCGCCCGGAGCGGTGCAGCCGTCCGCTACGTCTCCCGCTGAACGCGCCCGCACCCGATCATGGACATCCTGCTGTTCTTCATCGCCGGCGGCGTCCTGCTCGTCGCGGGCGCTGAGCTGCTCGTCAGGGGCGCCTCGCGCATCGCCGTGGCCGCGGGCGTGACGCCGCTGGTCGTCGGGCTGACCGTGGTGGCGTTCGGAACCAGTTCGCCCGAACTGGCCGTCACCATCGGATCCGTGCGCGCCGGGCAGGCCGACATCGCCGTCGGCAACGTGGTCGGCAGCAACATCTTCAACATCCTGTTCATCCTCGGGCTCTCCGCCCTGGTCACCCCGCTGATCGTCGCACAGCAGCTGGTGCGCATCGACGTCCCGCTCATGATCGGTGCGTCCGCGCTGGTGCTCGTCTTCGCGCTGGACGGCGTCGTCGGCCGCGGACAGGGTCTGCTGCTCTTCCTAGGCCTGCTCGCCTACACCGGCTTCCTGATCCGGCAGAGCCGCCGCGAAGTGGGGGCCGTTCAGGACGAGTACGAGGGGGCGTTCGGCGGCGAGGAGCGCAGGCGCAGCCGCTGGTGGATCAACGTCGGCCTCGTCATCGTCGGCCTCGGCATGCTCGTCATCGGCGCCGACTGGCTCGTCGACGCCGCCACCCGCACCGCCGCCACGCTCGGCGTCAGCCAGCTCGTCATCGGGCTGACCATCGTCGCCGCCGGCACCTCGCTGCCCGAGGTCGCCACCTCCGTCATCGCCAGCGTCCGTGGCGAGCGCGACATCGCCGTCGGCAACGTCATCGGCAGCAACCTGTTCAACCTGCTCGGCGTGCTCGGGCTCGGCGCTGCCCTCAGCCCCGACGGCGTACCGGTCTCGCAGGGCGCCCTCACCTTCGACCTGCCCGTGATGATCGGCGTCGCCGTCGCGGCCCTGCCCGTCCTCTTCACCGGCCACCTCATCGGGCGGCGCGAGGGCGCCATGTTCCTCGGCTTCTACGTGGCCTATACCGTCTACCTCATCCTCGACTCCTCGCAGCACCACGCGCTGGAGGAGTTCCGCGCCGCCATGGGCTTCTTCGTGCTCCCGCTCACGGCGCTGACCCTGATCGTCATGGTCGTGCGCGCGCGCCTGCGTACGAAGGCCAGTTGATCGACAGCGACGGCCGCGGCGAGGGCGCGGGAAGCGCTGGCTGAACCCGTTCGTCTCCCGCGCGCCGGCCTCGCCCGTCCCCGCTTTTCCACCGCTGCGTGTGGACAAGCGGCACCCGCCCTGTGGAAACGCGGTGGAGAAACCGCGATTCCTTGTGAATCATGGTTGTTACAAAAGCCGATGCCGAGGCGTGGCGGGGCGATCTCCGGAACGCGGGCCCTGAAAAATCCGGAAAGTGGTGGCCGACCCCGTAAGCGGTTGGTGTGTAGCGAGTTAGGGCGGGCCAGGAAATCGTTGACATGCGTGACGGCACGGCCTATCGTTGGAGCAGACGCAAACGAGCCGCGGCTGTCACGGCCGATTGCGTGTCGAGCGAAAAGGACGCTTTTCGATCGACGAGTCCGTCGGAAGTTCGGACCCGGCGGACCGACTGCGAGGTCACTGGCCGCAGTCGTAGTCTCCGGAAACGGAGACAGGCCCGGCGGAAGCCGCCGACGGGTCGAGAGAGCCGGGATGCGTGTCCGTCGAGAGACGAGACTCCGAACCAGAAGCGCATCCAGACGCTCGCCAGTAGCAAAGAGCCCCTGGTACCGGTTCGCCGGTGCCAGGGGCTCGTGCTTTCCCCCTCCTGCGGTGCTATTGCGCGGAGAGGGGCGGCTCCGTTTCCGGTGCGGCCGCCACGCGGATTTCCGCGGGGTGGTGGACCAGCACCGGCACGCCGCTGCGGCGGATGACGGCTTCGGCCGTGCTGCCGAACAGGAGTCGCCGGATGCCGCCTCCGCCGTGGGTCGCCATGGCGATGAGGTCGAACTCTCCCGCCCGTGTCTGAGCCACGATCGCGTCGGCCGGATCGTCGGCTTCCACCAGCAGAGTCCGGACGGTCGGGCCCAGCTCGGCGACGAGCTCGTCGCCCACGCGCCGGAGGAACGCCTCGGCGGCGGCCCTGGAGCGGTCGCCCGGGTGCAGCAGGCGGGTGAACCGCCCATGCCCGGAAACCACCTCCATCAGTGTGACGTGTGCGCCGGAACCGCGCACCAGTTCCCGTACCGGCTCGAGTATCGCGAGGGAGAAGCGCGAGCCGTCCAGCGGCACGAGGATGTTGCGGATCGGCCGGGTGGAGGCTTCGGGTCGAACCAGAAGCACGGGTGCAGCGCCGCCCCGCACGAGTTCACGGACGGTCCTCCCCGGTCCTTCCTCGTCCGGTTCGTGTGGCACGACCACCAGGACGCGCTCGTGGCGCTCGGCGAGCGCATGGGCCAGCGGCGCGTGCACCACCCGGCTGGAAACCTCGAGTCCGGGCTCGTCCCTGCCGATTTCCATCGCCAGGTCGCGCAGCCATTCCTCTTCGCGCAGTTCCGCCTCCTGGTCCAGGCCGTCCCAGCGTTCGACCACATGCTGGAAGCGGTACTGGGGCAGGCCCTCCAGTTGTGCGGGTGCCTCCTGGAGGTGATGGACGTGCAGGAGTGTCAGTGCGCCCCCGAGTTCACGGGCGAGGGGGCGGAGCGGGGACAGTGAACCGGCGTCGGCTCCCTTCTCGACGGGAATGATGATCCGGTGGTACATGCGGCCCTCCCGGGAGCGAGGATCTTCCGGAGATCACCACATCCAAGATACCCGGTGCGGCAGGCGCCGCGTGTCGGAAAAATGCCGATCCCGCGTAGGCGGGCGCCCCGCCGCCACGGAGCGCCGCCGGCCGCTATCCGCCGGCCCGCCTGCGCACGGCCCCCGCGAACGCATTGAAGACGCAGCGGTTGGGGTCGGTCTCGGGCGCCTGCGCCTCGTGGCGCTCGGGGTGCCACTGTACGCCGAGGATCCAGGAGCCGTCGACGGTTTCGAGGGCCTCGACCATGCCGTCGTCCGCGCGCGCGGTGACGCGCAGGCCGTCGCCCACCTTCTTGACGGCCTGGTGGTGGAACGAGTTGACCTCGAAGCTGCGGATGCCGAGGCACTGCTCGAGCCGGCTCCCGGCCTCGACCGTCACGGTATGGTGGTGCTGTGACCAGTCGTCCGTGCCGGTGTGGACGGCGTCGCTGTCCATCTGGGCGGCGATGTCCTGATACAGCGAGCCGCCGAAGTGGACGTTGAGCAGCTGGTGGCCGCGGCAGATGCCGAGCACGGGCAGTTCCCGATCGATGGCACCACCGAGCACTAGGAATTCCATCTCGTCGCGGTCCTCGTTCACCTCGCCCAGCTGCTCGATCGGCTCCTCACCATAGCGGTGCGGCGCGATGTCGTAGCCGCCGGTGAGCACGAGGCCGGAGCAGCGGTCCAGCAGGCGTCGCAGCGATTCCGGCGAATGCGCGGTGCTCAGCAGCACGGCGGTCAGATCCATGCGTTCCAGCGCGGCGACGTAGGCCGCGTAGAGCGCGAGCTGCGGCTTTCGGTACGAGCCGGCCTCGGGGATGGTGCTGGCGGTCACGGCGACCAGCGGTGCGCCGGCCGTTGCGATCGGACTCACGGTGCCTCCTGCGGATGGAGCGAATCGGATGGATCGGGTCGCTGGCTGCGGCGCCGGTCCATGCCGGTGCCCAGCTCGGACTCGCGATACAGCCATTCGACGAGCTCGCGATCGTCGCGTCCCTGCCGGCGCAGCGAGCGGAGCCGTTCGGCGACGGTGGGCCCGTCCAGCAGGCCGTCGACGTGCTCGAGCGCAGCCTCGTCGCCGAGCTGCTGCGCGACCGGTTCCAGGCGACGCAGCAGCGCGCGCAGGTCCGAACGGAGGTCGACGGGCGCCCGCTCGGACGACGAGACCAGCACGGCGTCCCGGCCGTCGCGCGCGGCGAGCCATTCATCGTGTCGCAGCGCGACCAGCGCCAGCTCGTCGTCACCGCCAGGCGCGGCCAGTACGCCTTCGGCCGCGGCGGCGGTCAGCGTGCGGGCCAGGCAGGCAATGGCGACCGCGTCGTCCACGTGCGGCGTCGCGTCGTTGATGCGGAACTCCAGCGTCGGGTAGCGGGAGCTGGGCCGGATGCTCCAGTAGAGCGTGCGCGCGTCCGGAATCGCACCGGCGTCGATCAGTGTGTCCACGTAGGCCCGGTAGTGCGCCATGTCGCGCAGCCGTGGCGGCGGTCCGGTGAGCGGGATGCGCCGGTTCAGGATGCTGCGGTACGAGGCGTAGCCCGTGTCGTGCCCCTCGTGGAAGGGCGAGCTGCAGGAGAGCGCGAGCAGGTGCGGCGTCCAGCGCCGTACCACTGCCAGGGTGCGGATGCGCACGTCGTCGTCGGGCACGTGCACGTGTACGTGCAGCCCGAAGAACTGCTCTTCGCGCGCCAGCTGGCCGAGCACGTCCAGCAGCATGCTGGAGCGGCTGCCCCGCGAGGTGCGGTGATCCTCCCAGCGGCTGAACGGGTGCAGCCCCGCGGAGACGATGACCAGGTCGTGCGCAGCCGCGGCGGTGGCCGTGTGGAAGCGCAGCTCGCGCACGCGCGCGGCAGCTTCCGCCGCGTCGCGGCAGACGGGCGTGCCGATCTCGAGCATGGTCTCCTGCAGCTCGCCCTCGACGCGGTCCGCCCAGTCGGTGCGCAGGACGTCGTCCGCCCGGCTCGCGAGCGACCAGGAGCCGGGCTCCACGAGCTGGTATTCCTCTTCGATACCGAAGGTGTAGCGGTCTTTCACGGCGCGGGTGCGGGCGCGGCGCTGGGCCGCGTGTACGTTCGCGGCTGGGAGGCCGCCGTCGCGCAGTGAGGGTGCAGGGGACGTGCCGGGGGCGGGCGATGCCGCCCGCCCCCGTCCACGTCAGCGCCCGGCCTGACCGCCCGAGCGGCGGCGCCCGCCGCGGCGGCGCCGGCGGCCCGAGCCGCCCGTGCGGCCTTCCGGGTCGGACGCCCGCCCGCCAGAGCCGTTGCGGCCTGCGCCGTCCCGGCCCTGGCCACGCCCGCCGCCCGAGCCGCGTCCGTTCCCGCCACGATCGTTTCCGCCGCGATCGTTCCCGCCGCGTTCCCCTTCGGCACGGGCGCGCTCGCGCCGGTCCGCATTGTCACGCGCCCGCTGGCGCTGGGCGCGGATGGCGGCGATGCGCTCCTCGCGCGGCACCTCCAGCTTCTCTGCCGGCCGCGCGCTGTAGTCGAAGCCGTCCAGGCGGCGGCGCTCGATCCTCGAGCCGACCTTGCGCTCCACCTGCCGGATCAGCTCCTCCTCGTCCGGCGCGACGAACGTGTATGCGTCGCCGGTCGCCTCCGCCCGACCGGTGCGGCCGACGCGGTGGATGTAGTCCTCGGGCGTCACCGGCACGTCGAAGTTGACCACGTGCTCCAGCGCCTCGACGTCGATGCCGCGGGCCAGGATGTCCGTGGCGACCAGCACCCGGTAGCGGCCGTCCTTGAAGCCCGCCAGCGCCTCCGTGCGCTGCTTCTGGCTGCGGTTCCCGTGAATGCGCGCCACGTCGATGCCTGCCCGCTCCAGCTTCTGCGCCACCCGGTTCGCCCGGTGCTTGGTGCGGCAGAAGACGATCGCGTTGCCGACCTCCCCCCGCTCCAGCAGCTCCAGCAGCAGCGGCACCTTGAGGTTCTGCGGCACCGGGTACAGCGCCTGGAGCACGCCGGCCGCGGGCGCCTGACGCCGCTCGATCTCCAGCGAGACCGGCCGGTCGAGCAGCTCGCCGGCCAGCTGCACGATCGCCTTCGGCATGGTGGCCGAGAAGAACAGCGTCTGACGCTGGCGCTGAGGCAGGTGACGCAGCACCCGACGGATCGCGGGCAGGAAGCCCATGTCCAGCATGCGATCGGCCTCGTCCAGCACCAGCACCTCGAGCGCCTCCATCCCCGCGTAGTCGCGCTCCATGTGGTCCAGCAGCCGGCCCGGCGTGGCCACGACCACGTCGACGCCCCGCTTGAAGGCCGTGACCTGCGGCCCCATGGGCACGCCGCCGAAGACCGACGCCACACGCAGGTCCGTGTGCCGCGCCAGGTCCAGCATGTGCTCCTCGATCTGCGCGGCCAGCTCACGCGTCGGCGTGAGGATCAGCGCGCGCGTCGCCCCGCGCTCACGCCCCAGCAGCCGCTGCAGGATCGGCAGCAGGAAGGCCGCCGTCTTGCCGCTGCCCGTCGCCGCGCAGGCCAGCACATCCCGGCCGTCCAGACCGGCCGGGATCGCCGCGGACTGCACGGGCGTCGGCCGATCGAATCCCATGCCGTCCACCGCGCGCTTCAGCCGCGCATCCAGCGGCATGTCCTCGAAACGTTCGAACGTCTTCATTCGACTCCAATGCAAACGGCGGCCGCGTCCTCGCGGTCGCCGCACGGATCAAAAAAAGAGAGCCCCGGCTGTGGCCGAGGCTCCCTCGACTGACGGCGCGCCGGTTCGGCGCGTCGTGCGGCCCGAAGTCTAACCGAAGTCGGGGCCGCTGCACAGGGGGCGTGCGGAGGATCAGCCCGGCAGGGCGTACACCTCCAGCCAGTTCAGACCATCCTGGTCCACGCGGACCGCGTAAACGGACTCGCGCCCGAAGCCGACGATACGCTGGCCGGTCGGCAGGTACAGCGCGCCCGCGCGCGTGCCCCGCGCGTCGAACACGTCGTAACGGGTCGGGTCGCCCTCGGCCACCTCCCGCTCCACGAGCAGACGCCCATCGGGCATGACCACTGCGCCGCCCGCGCGGAACGCCGGCAGCCGCTCCGGCCACTCGTAGTCCTCCGCGCTGGCCGCGGCGGCGCGGCGCCCGCCCCGCTGCAGCGCCATGGTCGTGGAGCCGTTGTCCGACGTGACGCTCATGGTCAGGCCGGACGCGCCGAGCTGATCCAGCCAGCGCCGTTTCTCCGCCTCGCGCACGCGCACGGGCTCCCAACTGGTCTCGGGGCCGGTGACGACCCGGCCGTCCGGCTGGATCCACTCGACGCGATACGGCTCCGCGCGCACCACTGCGATGCGGCCGTCGGCCGCGACCGCCCAGTCGTCCTGCGGGCTGTACGGCACCGGCCGCACCCGGAACGACTGGTTGTTCGCGCCCCCCGACGTGGACGTCGTCATGGCCGGTGAACGCAGCCGTGCCACCGTCGCGGCGTGCGGTGCGCCCCAGGTCCACCGCTTCACGTGCATGGAGTCCGGCAGCCCGCCCTGGCCGGTCGGCCGGCCGCGCGTCTGGATGTAGAGCGCGCCGCCGCGGTCGGTCCCCCGCGGCAGCAGCGGCTCGGGCATCGGGGGTCCCGCGGCACCGGCCGTCGGTGGCAGCATCAGCGGCGCAGAGCGGACCAGCCGGCCGCCCGGATCGATCACCGTCAGCCGCGCGTTGCCGAGGTCCACCAGCAGCGTCGAATCCCCCGGCAGCGCGTACACCGCGTCGGGCTGCCGCCACTCGGCCGGGCCGCCGCCTTCGCGCCCCAGCGGCCGTACATCGCCCGTGCGCGGATCCAGCGAGACCAGCACCAGGCCCAGCGGATCGGCCACGATCACGCGACCGCCCGGCAGCTCGCGAACGCTCTGCACCAGACCGAACGGCTCCGGCACGGTGGCAAGGTGGCGCAGCGTCCATCCCTCCTGCGCCGAAAGCGGTGGACTGCTCGAGACCAGCAGCGCGGCCGCGGCTGCGGCCACGCAGGTACGTCCAGGCATGAGAGACATCTCCGTACTCGGGTCGCGGCGCCCGGTGGCGCCCTCGACTTCGACCCGATCCGCCAGGCCAGGGTTGCCGCGGCCCGTCAGCCCGTCAGACGACGGATGACCTGGATCACCGCCTCGCTGTCGCCCTCCGCGTCCACCTCCGTCTCGCGGAACAGGATGCGACCGTCCCGGCCGATGATGAACGTCCAGCGCGCCGCGGTCACGTCCCGCGTCAGCTCCACATCGCGGCCGTCCACGTTCCGGCTGATCGTGCCACCCGCGCGCAGGGGCACGCCGAACGCACGCGCCACCGCGCCGTCCGGATCCGACAGCAGCGGGAAGTTGAGACGATTCGATTGCTTGAACAGCTGCAGGTTCTCCACCCGGTCGCCGCTCACCCCCACCACCGTCGCGCCCAGCTCCTCCAGCCGCGTCCGGTTGTCGCGGAACGCGCACGCCTGGGCCGTGCAACCCGACGTCATCGCCGCAGGATAGAAGTAGACCACCAGGATCCGCTCGCCCACGTGCTCCGGGCTGCGCCACAGCGTGCCATCATCGGCCCGAGCCTCGAACACCGGCGCGACATCGCCTACGTCGAGCGCCCCCTGCTGCGCGGCCGCGGGCGCGGCGGCAAGCGAGATGATCGAAAGCACGTGTGCGGCCGTGCGGGACATGCGCATCGGATTCTCCGGCGTGAAGGGTCCCGGAACATAACACCACCAGCCTGCGAATCGCGCCCCGCCTCGGTGAACCCGCCCCCGCGCGCGGGCGGGCCGGTCCCCGCCTCCGGCGCGCCCGCGCCCCATGACCCGCACCGGACAGCGGGACCCCGCCGCCCCCAGCATCCGCAAAGGAGCAGCGCACCTCCCCCGCCACCGGTCCCCGCTTCCGCGGCCTTGACATAGGGGTGGGGGGTATACCAAACTGGTGGCGGACAATACCTCCAAGGGGTATCGAGATGACAGGGATCGAGTGGGTGGTGATCGCGGTGGGTGTGGCGCTGGTGCTGACGATCAACATGTACTTCTTCGGCAGCCGGGCTGCGGCGACGGGATCGTCGTCGGGCGGTGTGCGGGAGGTGCCGATCGAGGTGCTGGGCGGCTACTCGCCTGCGGTCATCCGCGCGAAGGCGGGCGAACGGGTGCGGCTGGTGTTCGACCGTCGCGAGACGTCGAGCTGTTCGGAGGAGCTTGTGCTGCCGGACTTCGGCGTGCGGCGTTTCCTGCCGGCGCATGAGAAGACGGTTGTGGAGGTGACGCCGGAGCGGGCGGGCACGTATGAGTTCACGTGCGGCATGGGCATGCTGCGTGGGCGGCTGGAGGTGGAGTCATGAGCGGGACGGCCAATCGGGTGGTGCTGCCGGTGAGCGGCATGACGTGCGCGGCCTGTTCGGGTCGGGTGCAGCGGGCGCTGGAGCGGAGCGAGGGTGTGAGCGCGGCGTCGGTCAACCTGATGACGGGCAGTGCGACCGTGGAGTTCGATCCGACGGTGGCGAGCGCGGAGAAGCTGGTGGAGACGGTGCGGGCGACGGGGTACGGCGCGGAGCTGCCCTCCCCGGAGCGGAGCGCGTTCGAAGAGCAGGCGGCGCGGGACCGTGCGCTGGAGGAGGAGTATCGCGAGCTGCGGCGCAAGGCGCTGGTGAGCTTCGCACTGGCGCTGGTGGCGATGGCGGCGTCGATGCCGCTGATGGCCGGGGCGGGGGAGCATGGTGTGGTGGCCGACCCGTTCATGCGCTGGGCGATGACATCGCTCTCCCCTGCGCTGGAGTCGGCGCTGCCGTGGTTGTACGCGGTGCCTGGCGGCGTGCTGTCGTTCGGTCTGCTGGCGCTCACGCTGGTGGTGATGCTGTGGGCGGGCCGTCACTTCTACGTGCGGGCGTGGCAGGCGTTCCGGCACCGTTCGGCGGACATGAACACGCTGATCGCTGTGGGCACGGGCGCGGCGTTCCTGTACTCGGTGGCGGCCACGTTCGCGCCGGAGTTCTTCGTGAGCCGCGGCGTGGCGCCGGACGTGTACTACGAGGCGGTGATCTTCATCATCGCGCTGATCCTGGTCGGCAACGCGCTGGAAGCGCGGGCCAAGCGGCAGACGGGTGCGGCGCTGCGCGCGCTGGCGGACCTGCAGCCGAAGACGGCGCGCGTGCGGCGGGACGGGGAGGAGATCGACGTGCCGGTGGAGCAGGTGCTCGGGGGCGACGAGGTGGTGGTGCGACCCGGCGAGCGGATCCCGGTGGACGGGGAGGTCGTCGCCGGCGCGAGCGCGGTGGACGAGTCGATGCTGACGGGGGAGCCGCTGCCGGTGGAGAAGACGGCGGGTGACCGGGTGGTGGGCGGGACGATCAACCGCACCGGCTCCTTCCGCTACCGCGCGACGACGCTCGGGGAGGACAGCGTGCTGGCGCGCATCGTCTCTTTGATGCGGGACGCGCAGGGCTCGCGCGCGCCGATCCAGCGGCTGGCCGACCGGATCAGCGCCGTATTCGTGCCTGTGGTGCTGCAGCTGGCGGTGCTCACCTTCGTGGTCTGGTTCGTGGCGGCGGATGCGGCGCCGGCGGTGCGCGGCTTCGCGGCGGCGGTCGCCGTGCTGATCATCGCCTGCCCCTGCGCGATGGGGCTGGCGGTGCCGACGGCGGTGATGGTGGCGACCGGACGCGGCGCGGGGCTGGGCATGCTGATCAAGGGCGGCGAGGCGCTGCAGCGGGCGGGCGACGTGACGACGGTGGTCCTGGACAAGACCGGCACGGTGACGGAAGGCCGGCCGGCGGTCACGGAGGTCGCGCTGGCGCCGTCGGCGCCCGTCGACGAAGCGACGCTGCTCCGTCGCGTGGCGGGACTGGAGGCGGCGTCCGAGCATCCGCTGGCCGAGGCCATCGTGCGGCACGCGCAGGAGCGTGGCATCCGCCCCGCGGAAGCGGCGACGTTCGAGTCGGTGACCGGCCGCGGCGTGACCGGGCGGGTGGAGGACGCGCGCCTGCTGATCGGCAACGCGGAGTTCATGGCGGAGCGGGGGGTGGACGTGGCTCCGCTCTCCGATGCCGCGGCCGGACTGGCCGAACGCGGGCGCACGGTCGTGTACGCGGCGGTGGAGGACCGGCTGGCGGGTCTGCTCGCGATCGCGGATCCGATCCGGCCGGGGGCGCAGGCGGCCGTCGAACGCATGCGCCGCATGGGCCTGGACGTGGTGATGCTCACGGGGGATGCGCCCGCCAGCGCGCACGCGGTGGCGCGGCAGGTCGGCATAGAACACGTGGTCGCCGGCGTGCTGCCGGAGGGCAAGGTGGCCGAGGTCGAGCGGCTGCAGGCGGAGGGCGGTGTGGTGGCGATGGTCGGCGACGGCATCAACGACGCCCCCGCCCTCGCCCGCGCCGACGTGGGCATCGCGATCGGGACGGGCACCGACATCGCCGTGGAGGCCAGCGACGTGACGCTGATGCGCGGCGACCCGGCCGGCGCGGCCGACGCGATCGAGCTGTCGCGCCGGACGATGCGCACGATGCGGCAGAACCTGTTCTGGGCGTTCGTCTACAACGTGGTCGGCATTCCGATCGCGGCGGGCGTGCTGTACCCGGCGTTCGGGCTGCTGCTCAGCCCGATCCTGGCCAGCGCGGCCATGGCGTTCAGCTCGGTCAGCGTGGTGACCAACAGCCTGAGACTGCGCGGCGCCCGCATCGGCGCCCGCGCCTGACGGAGGACGCGATGAGCGAACCAAGCGAGGTGGTGGCGAGCTGCGGCTGCGGCACGCCGGCCAGCGATGCGGGGACGGCGGACGGGCGGCACGCGGCCGCCGTCGATCCCGCCATCAAGGAGCGCAACCTCAAGCGACTGCGCCGCATCGAGGGGCAGGTGCGCGGGCTCCAGCGGATGGTGGACGAGGAGCGCTACTGCGCGGACATCATGACGCAGATCTCGTCGGTGCAGGAGGCGCTGCGCGCCGTCGGCCGCGAGCTGATGCGCAACCACCTGCGTCACTGCGCGGCCGCCGCGATCCGCGCGGACGACGAGAGCGCGGAGGCCATGTACGACGAGCTGGTCGACCTGATGTACCGGGGCGCGCGCTGACGCGGCTCTTGCACTGGAGGCACCGGCGCGTTCCCTTGGGTTGCGAAGGCTACCCTGCCCCCGTCCCGGCACCCCCCGACGAGCGGCAGATCGATCGTTCAACCGTACGGAGGTGACGATGGCCCAGTCGAAGAAGGGCGGAACCCGTGGCGGTCTGGCAAAGCCGGTCAAGCCGAGCGCCGACCTGGCCAAGGTGGTCGGCGATCAGCCGATGCCGCGCAGCGAGGTGACGAAGAAGGTCTGGGACTACGTGAAGAAGAACGATCTGCAGGACCCGCAGAACCGCCGTGACATCCGCGCGGACGACAAGTTGCGCCCGATCTTCGGCGGCAAGTCCAAGGTCTCGATGTTCGAGATGACCAAGCTGGTGAACCAGCACCTCAGCGACGCCTGACGGCGACGGCGCCGCGGGGATCGTCTCCGCGGCGCCGCAGCCGGTGCCGACGCGACATCCCGGCGCGCCGCCCGCCGCGCGGCCGGCCACCCCCAGCAGCCCGATCATCAGCTATGAGACTCCCATGGAACGTGACCACGCGTCCGTGGAGGATCGTCGACTCCGGTGAGATGCGCGCCAAGGAGAAGCTCGTGAACCTCGTCGGCGGCACGCGCGGCCAGTTCGTGGTCGCCGAGCGGCTGCGGGAGGCCGACGCCGAGGCGATCATCAAGGCGCTCGAGCAGCTGGAGAGCGGCGCCCGGGGGCTGTAGTCGGCGGGCAGCTGAATCAGGGCGCCCCGAACGACTCCGGATCGAAGATCCCGTCGGGCAGGGTCGGATCGGCCACCATGTCGAAGTACTCCTCGCGCATGACCTCGCGGCCGTCGACCAGGAACAGCACGGTCGGCGCGATCCAGCCGCCGCCCAGCCGCTCGTAGTCGTCGAAGCGGAACTCCAGCGTGCGGGTCGTGTCCTGCTCCAGCGGCTGGAGCATGCGCACGAAGAGCAGTCTGTCCCGATCGATCCAGAACTGGCGGCTGTGCAGGTCGCCGGCGTCCGCGCCGACTACCCAGACGGGGCGCCCCTGCCACGTGTCCGCGCGCACCTTGGACAGGTCGAAGCCCCGCGATTCCAGGACCCTGGCCGTGGCGGCGGCAGGCTGGCCATAGACGTCGAAGCCGAGGATGAGCAGCTCGTTCTGCTCCGGCTGTGCCTGCACCAGGCGACCCTGCTGGAAGACGTACAGGCTGTCGCCGCGGTAGATGACGGCGTTGCCGTTGTAGCCGTCGGCCAGGTCGATGCGCAGCAGGCCGGGCACGCGCGCGTACTCGGTCCATACCTCGGTCGGCGGCTGCGAGCCGTCGGGCGCCGTGCGGATCACGCGCTGCTTGAACGACAGCGTGCGATACCAGTCGTCCTCGTAGCGTGCGTGCATCGCGCGCAGCACCTCCGTCCCGGTCGCGGGCGCGGCGGCCGCCACGGCAGCCGGTGCCGCGGGCTCTCCGGCCGCCGGAAGTTCGCCCTCGACGTCGGGGTCGGTGCCGACCGGCGCACGGCTCGAGCAGGCGAGGACGGTGACGGCCAGGACCAGCGGTACGAAACGGGTCATCGGTAGCTCCGGATCAGGGCGTGGTTCGGCCGGCGTCGACGAAGCGCAGGTCGCGCAGCAGCGCCTCCAGGTGCTCGATGCCGACGCGCGACCAGACGTTGTACAGGCAAGACTGGCCGGGGATGACCAGGTACGCGAGCTGATTGGGACCGGTGCCTCCCTCGGGTCCGTAGCCCGCGTAGGAGCCGTCCGACCAGCGCATGGTGTGCGGCCAGTCGTCGTAGAGGTCGCCGTCGGCGGCCGCCCCGGTGCCCGCGATGCCGAACGCGCTGCGCAGTCCCGGCCGGTCGTAGGCCACCGCCCAGCCGCCGGCGAAGGTGGCGGCGCGCGGCTCGCCGTCCCGGCCGTCGACGGGTGCGAGGGGTGCGCAGCGATCGCGATTCTCGGCCGTGCGCCACTGCTCGAGGTAGACGGCCGGGACCGTCGCGGGCTCGAGCGGGGCGGCGGACCACGGTGCGGCGGCGGGACCGGGTGCCGGAGGTGCGGATGGTGCCGGCGGCCCGGCGGTCGTCGCAGTGCCGCAGCCGATCAGCGCGAGCGCCGTGGCCACGACGATCGGCTGCGCGATGCGTGCGGACGGCCGAGTTCCTGCCGGCCGTGGCTTCCCCGGCGGCGCGGCAAGCGGGCTTTCCATGCCCATCAGTCCAGCATCTTCTTCACGATCCAGGCGCCCACGACCGCGCCGCCCAGCACCGCCAGCGGATTGCGCCGCGCGATGCGAGCACCCGGCTCGAAGCCGGCCTTCTCCAGCGGCGCCGACAGCGCGTCACCCAGGCGATGCTCCGCCACGTCCACGCGGTCGGCCACCAGCAGGAGCAGCCAGTGGCGGGCGTAGTGCTCGGGGATCTGGTACGCCTGCCTGCGGATCAAACCGCTCAGGCCCGCCGGCGGCTGGGCGGTGCCCACCACCGGCGTCGGGCCGTCCAGCCCCGCCCGCGTCAGGTGCCCCTCCGCGTTCGGCTGCTGCTGCGGATGCTGCCAGTGCGCACCCTCCGCCGGGTTCGGCTCCGCGTTCATCGGCACGCCCGGCCGCTTGTCCGGCGAGTCGACGCCGTGGGGCAGGGACTCGTTCGCGGGGCGATCGGCGGTGCGCTCCATGGGTGGCTCCCTTCTCGTGTGCGGGCTGTGGCGGGTCCGGCCGGTGGGGCGGCAAGCCGAGTGCCATGGACGGCGCGATCAGGGATCGAGGATGAAAGGATGCGGCCGCAGTCGGCTCATTACGCCGCGGAGCGCACGGGACTTGCGCGGTCGGATCCCGTCATCGACAGGAGCGAAGCGCCGTGCCGCGGCGGCCGGGTGAACCACAGCAGGGAGGCGGGAATCATGAAGGCGATGGTCTACCACGGACCCACGGACGTGCGCTACGAGAGCAAGCCGGACCCGCGCATCGAGCACCCGAACGACGTCATCCTGCGCGTGACGCGCGCGGCGATCTGCGGTTCGGATCTGCACCTCTACCGCGGCCTGGTGCCCGACACGCGCGTGGGACACACGTTCGGCCACGAGTTCACGGGCGTGGTGGAGGAGGTGGGCGGCGGCGTGCGCAACGTGAAGCGCGGCGACCGGCTGGCGGTGCCGTTCAACATCTCGTGCGGCACCTGCTTCTACTGTGAGCGCGACCTGTTCGGCATGTGCGAGCACAGCAACCCGAACAGCGAGATCGCGAGCGGCGTGTTCGGCTACTCGCACAGCACCGGGGGCTACGACGGCGGCCAGGCCGAGTACGTGCGCGTGCCCTTCGCCGACGTCGGGCCGATGAAGATTCCGGACGAGATGGAGGACGAGGACGTGCTGTTCCTCACCGACATCTTCCCGACGGGCTACCAGGCCGCCGAGATGGGCGGTATCCGGGATGGCGATACCGTGGTCGTGTTCGGTTGCGGACCGGTCGGCCTGTTCGCACAGAAGTCGGCGTGGCTCATGGGCGCGGGGCGCGTCATCGCGGTGGACCACCTGCCGTACCGGCTCGAGTTCGCGCGCGACTACAACGGCGTCGAGACCGTGAACTTCGCCGAGCACGAGGACGTCGTCACGCACCTGAAGGAGCTGACGGGCGGCCGCGGCCCCGACGTGTGCATCGATGCGGTGGGCCTCGAGGCCGACGGCTCCACCATGCACGAGTTCCTCGGACGCATCCTCAAGTTCGAGGCGGGTGCGGCGACCGCGATCGGCTGGTCGATCCACACGGTGCGCAAGGGCGGCACGGTGGTGCTGATCGGCGTCTACGGCCCGCCCTGGAACCTGGTGCCGATGGGCAGCGCCATGAACAAGGGGCTCACGCTGCGCATGGCCCAGTGCAATACCAAGCGCTACATGCCGCATCTGCTCGAGCACATCCGAGAGGGACGCGTGGACGCGCGGGCGCTGATCAGCCACCGCCTGCCGCTGTCGGACGTGGGTGACGCGTACGAGATGTTTGCAGGCAAGACGGACGAGTGCAGGAAGGTGGTGCTGGTGCCTTGACGGCTCGCCGTCGCTCGCGGGCGGGCTCGCTGCGCTCGCGGGGAGGCGGCTGCGCCGCGGGGAGGCTCGCTGCGCTCGCGGGAACTGCGGGTCAGCGGCAGGCAGTGTTGGGGAGTCCGCGGCCACGGGGTCGAGCGAGCGCTTTCTGAAAGGCGCGGGCCCCACCTTCCCACGTCGGCCCCATCGCCGCTATCGTGTGGCCGCGTCGTAACCGCTGAACCCGCAGAGCCGGCCGAGCCATGACCGTCGATACATCGAAGTTCATCTACGTGATGAAGGACCTCCGCAAGGTGGTCCCGCCGAAGCGAGAGGTGCTGAAGGGCATCTGGCTGTCCTTCTATCCGGGCGCTAAGATCGGCGTGGTCGGGCCGAACGGCGCGGGCAAGTCCACGCTGCTGCGCATCATGGCCGGCGTCGACACGGACATTCAGGGCGAGGCGTGGGCTGCGAAGGGGGTGCGGGTCGGCTACCTGCCGCAGGAGCCGCAGCTGGACGAGAAGCTGGACGTGCGCGGCAACGTCGAGGAAGGCGTCAAGGCCAAGCGCGACGTGCTCAGGCGCTTCGACGCGATCAACGCGAAGTTCGCCGAGCCGATGTCGGACGACGAGATGACCGCGCTGATCGAGGAGCAGGCGGAGGTCCAGGAGCAGATCGACGCGCAGGGGCTGTGGGACCTCGACCGCCACGTCGAGATCGCCATGGACGCGCTGCGTCTGCCCCCCGGCGACGCGGACGTGTCGAAGCTGTCGGGCGGTGAGCGGCGCCGCGTCGCGCTGTGCCGCGTCCTGCTCGAGCAGCCGGACATGCTGCTGCTGGACGAGCCGACAAACCACCTGGACGCGGAGTCGGTCGCGTGGCTCGAGCGCTTCCTGTCGGAATTCCCCGGCACCATCGTCGCCGTCACGCACGACCGCTACTTCCTGGACAACGTCGCCAAGTGGATCCTGGAGCTGGATCGCGGGGAGGGGCACCCCTACGAGGGCAACTACTCGTCGTGGCTGGAGCAGAAGCGTGAGCGTCTGCGCCAGGAGGAGAAGCAGGAGACGGCGCGCCAGCGAACGCTGGAGCACGAGCTGGAGTGGGTGCGCATGTCGCCGCGCGCGCGGCAGAGCAAGGGCAAGGCACGTCTGGGCGCGTACGAGGAGCTGCTGCGCCAGGACCCGCGCGAGCAGATTCGCACGGCCGAGATCGTGATTCCCGCCGGGCCGCGCCTGGGCGACGACGTGATCGTCGCGGACGGCGTCTCCAAGGCGTTCGGTGACAAGCTGCTCATCGAGGACATGAGCTTCGCGATCCCGCCCGCCGCGATCGTCGGTATCGTCGGCCCCAACGGCGCGGGCAAGACCACGCTGTTCCGCATGATCACGGGTGATGAGCAGCCGGACAGCGGCGAGCTGCGCGTTGGCAGAACCGTGCAACTGGCCTACGTGGACCAGAGCCGCGACGCGCTGAACGCCGACAAGAGCGTCTGGGAGGAGGTCTCGGGCGGCAAGGAGCAGATCCAGCTCGGCAAGGCCGAGGTCAACTCACGCGCCTACGTCTCGTCCTTCAACTTCAAGGGCGGCGAGCAGCAGAAGAAGGTGGGCGTGCTGTCGGGCGGCGAGCGCAACCGCGTGCACCTGGCCAAGCTGCTCAGGAGCGGCGGCAACGTGCTGCTGCTGGACGAGCCGACCAACGACCTGGACGTGGACACGCTGCGTGCGCTGGAGGACGCGCTGCTGGACTTCGCCGGCTGCGTGATGGTCATCTCGCACGACCGCTGGTTCCTGGACCGCATCGCCACCCACATCCTGGCCTTCGAGGGCGACAGCCGCGTCTTCTTCTACCAGGGCAACTACAGCGAGTACGAGGCGGACCGGAAGCGCCGCCTGGGCCAGGACGCCGAGCAGCCCCACCGCATCCGCTACAAGAAGCTGGTGCGCAGCTAGGGATCGCGGGCGTCGGGGCGGGTCAGGTCGCCGGCAACGGCTGGCCCCCCCCGCCGTTCCCAGTGGCGGGCCCCACCAGCCGCTCGACCTCCTCCATCAGACGCGCCGGCACCAGCGGCTTCAGCAGCACCACGTCGCCCAGCCGATTCGCCACACGCACCTCCGACCGCATCGCGCGCGCGGTGACCACGATCACCGGTGTGGCGTCCAGCTCCGGATCGGCGCGCAGCCGGTCCACGAAGCCGTGGCCATGCGCGGTATCCAGCGGCAGGTCCCCCACCACCAGCCCCGGCCGCTGCTCACGACAGATGCGCAGCGCTTCGTCCGGCTCGGTTGCTTCCATCACCCGATATCCTCCCCACTCCAGTGCGGTGCGGAAGATGTCGCGTGAATCGTCGTCCCGGTCCACGATCAGGACCAGTGGTGCCGATGCTTCCATGGGCGTACGAATCGGTTGTCGGGTACGGTCGGCGCGCGATGGGAGGCGCCGGCTGCACAACGATAGTGCAGCCCTCGCCCGGAGGAAATAGGAGGCCGTGAGCGCCCCGGACCGCGACCGGTTAGGCCGCTCGAACTCTTTTTGCTTCACCGCGCGGCCCGGGGCGCGGCCGCGCGCAATGCCGAGTACGTTGGCAGACGTGGACGCGTCCGCCGATTCTCCAGGCAGCATCGGCAGGGACATGGAAACGATCCGAGGGAGGCGGTGGTGAACGTACTCGTGCTCAACGTCGGGTCCTCGACGCTGAAGTTCCAGGTGATCCGGACGGATGCGGAGGCGATCGCGGAGGACCGGGACGAGCGGCTGGCGCGCGGCACGATCGAGCGGATCGGTGGCGAGGCGGTGATACGGGTGCGGGCGGGGGAGGGCGAAACGCGGGTCCGCACGGCGTCGCTGCGGGACCTGCGCGCCGCGGTGGACTGGGTGCTGCGCTGGCTGACGGAGGCGGAGGTGGTGGACGGGCTGGCGGCGATCGATGCGGTCGGCCACCGGGTGGTGCATGGCGGCGAGCGGTTCCAGAGCTCCGTTCTGATCGACGACGAAGTGCGCCGCGGCATCGAGGCGACCATCGAACTGGCGCCGCTGCACAACCCCTACAACCTGCGTGGCATCGAGGTGGTGCGTGAGCTGCTGGGCGCCGGGCTGCCGCAGGCTGCGGTGTTCGACACGGCGTTCCACCACACGCTGCCGGAGTCGGCGTATCTCTACGCGATTCCGTACTCGCTGTACCGGCGGCACCGCATCCGGCGCTACGGCTTCCACGGCACGTCCCACCGCTACGTGGCGTATCGCTGGCGCAAGCTGACCGGTGTGGCGCGGGAGGACACCCGGCTGGTGACGCTGCACCTGGGCAACGGCTGCTCCGCGTGTGCCATCGCGGGTGGCGACTCGGTGGACACGTCGATGGGCTTCACGCCGCTGGAGGGGCTGGTGATGGGCACGCGTTCGGGCGACCTGGACCCGGCGCTGCTGGACTTCGTCGCACAGAAGGAGGGTTATTCGCTGCCGCAGGTCGAGGCGATGCTGAACAAGCAGTCGGGGCTGCTGGGCGTGTCCGGCCTGACCAGCGACATGCGCGAGCTGCTGGACGAGGAGCGCGAGCACGAGGACCGGCGTGCGCGGCTGGCGATCGAGATCTTCTGCTACCGCGTGCGCAAGTACGTCGGGTCGTACCTGGCCGCTCTGGGGGGCGCGGGAGCGATCGTGTTCACGGGCGGCATCGGCGAGAACTCGGCCGAGGTGCGCGCGCGCATCCTGTCCGGGCTGGAGTGGCTGGGTCTGGAACTGGACGCCGATGCCAACGCGGCCACGGTCGGCGGGCGCGCCGGTGCGATCACGGCGGCGGGCGCTCGGCTGGCGGCGTGGGTGGTGCCGACGGACGAAGAGCTGCTGATCGCGCGGGATACGGTGCGTCTGCTGAGCGGCATCGAGACGCGCTACTGAGTCACTGGCGCGGCGTCCCGCCGCGTCGAACATTCAGGCACGCCGCGCGCCGGGTGCGCGGTGCCCCGGTTTCCGAGAGGCGATGCATGAGCAGGATGGGCAGGCTGTTCGGCGCGACCGCGCTGGTCGCACTCGTACCCACGACCGCGTTCGCGCACGGCGGCCACGCCGACGCGTTCGGTTCGCTGCACGCGCTGATGCACGCGGTGCCCGTAGCGGCGGTGCTGGCGGTCGCGGCGCTGGGCGTGGGCTGGAGCGTGCGCGCGCTGCGCGAGGGATCCCGTCGGTGAGCGGGACCCGGCGTTCCGTCGTGCGTCCCGCGGACGACGCGCCCGCGCGCGACATCGCGGCCGGCCGCGGCACGAGCATGCAGGTGCTGGTGGGGCCGGATGAGGGCGCGGCCAACTTCGTGATGCGCCGCTTCCGCATGGAGTCGGGGGGCGGCATCCCGCTGCACAGCAACCGGGTCGAGCACGAGCAGTACGTGCTGCGGGGTCGCGCGCGCATGCGCGTGGGCGATGCGGTGCACGAGGTCGGACCCGACGACACCCTGTTCATTCCCGCTGGTGTCGAGCACAGCTACGACGTGCTGGACGGCCCGTTCGAGTTCCTGTGCGTGGTGCCGAACGCGCCCGACGAGATCCGCTTCTCGGACCAGGAATCGCGCAGCCGCGGGGATTAGCGGAAGTCATTGCTGCAGTGCCACCTGCCGGGCACGCGTGTTGCTCGAATCGAGGGTGGAGGGCGTCGTGGGACGCGGCGCCGAACCTCGAGGAACAGCAGGTGGAGGTACGGCACATGGAGCGCATCCTCACCGACGTGCGCGGTGATCGCTGGGACGTGAGCCAGCAGCACGGGAACGGATCGGAGGAGTATCGCATCGAGTTCCGTCGCCAGACGGGAGAGCAGCACGCGGTCGACAGCAAGCTGGGCGTGAACGAACTGTCCGACCGGCAGCTGCTCGAGATGCTGGAGGGACAGGCGGGTTCGGAAGGAGTCACGCATGGGCGCGAGCGCACGTCGGATCCCGACGGCTACATCTCGCGCTGAGCGGATCCGGGTCGGCGTCGCCGGCTGGGACTACAAGGACTGGCGGGGCGCGTTCTATCCGGAGCGCGCCCCGCGTTCGTTCGATCCGCTGCAGTTCCTCTCGCGCTACGTGGACCTGATCGAGATCAACTCGACGTTCTATCGCCCCGCGAAGCGCGAGTGGGCCAAGCGCTGGGCGGCACGCGTCGAGGAGATCGACGGCGTCACGTTCAGCGCAAAGCTGTGGCGGCGCTTCACGCATGAACGGGCCGAGGCGTGGGACCGCGACGAGCTGAACGCCGCGAAGGAGGCGCTGTACGCGCTGCAGCACCGCGCCAGGCTGAGCGCACTGCTCGCCCAGTTCCCCTGGTCGTTCCGCAACGGCGAAGAGAACCTGGAGTGGCTGGCCGACCTGCGCCGCGCGTTCGCCCGCTTCCCCCTGGTGGTCGAGGTGCGGCACGAGAGCTGGAACACGCCCGAATTCCTGGAATGGCTGGCCGAGCGTGAGATCGGCTTCGTCAACATCGACCAGCCGCTCTTCTCCAACTCCATGCGACCGTCCGCCCGCGGCACCGCCCACGTCGGCTACGTGCGCGTGCACGGCCGCAACTACCGGGACTGGTTCCGCAAGGGCGCCGGGCGCGACGCGCGCTACGACTACCTCTATTCGCCGGAGGAGCTGGAGCCGTGGGTCGAACGGACGCTGGAGGTCGCGGCGCAGGCGGAGGTGGACGAGGTCGACGTCGTGTTCAACAACCACTACAGGGCGCAGGCGGTCGTGAACGCCGTGCAGTTCCAGGCCATGCTCGGCCGCGAAGCGACCGCGCCGCCGTCGCTGTTCGAGCTCTACTCCGCGCCGTTGGAAGCGGCAGGCGTGGTGCCGGCTCGCTGACGCTCGCAGGGAGGCTCGCTTTCGCTCGCGGGGAGGCTCGCTATCGCTCGCGGGGAGGCTCGCTATCGCTCGCGGGAATGGCGGCTGCCGGGTAGGTGCCGTTCCCGGGCGCAGCGAGCCTAGACAAGGCACCAGTCGATCGGGTCGCGACCGGCCTCCTGGAGCAGTGCGTTGGTGCGGGAGAAGGGGCGGCTGCCGAAGAAGCCTCGTTTGGCGGAGAACCAGGAGGGGTGTGAGCCGGTGACGATGGCGTGGCGTTCCGCGGCGGTGCCGGACAGGTGGACCCTGGCCTGCGCGTCGTTGCCCCAGAGGATGAACACCACGCGGTTGCGTTTGCGGGCGACAGCGCGAACGACCTCGTCTGTGAAGCCTTCCCAGCCGATGCCGCGATGGGAGCCGGCGTCTCCTGCGCGTACGGTCAGCACCGCGTTGAGCAGCAGCACTCCCTGCCGGGCCCAGCCGGCCAGGTGGCCGTCGGCGGGGGTGCCGCAGCCGAGGTCGTCGTGCAGTTCGCGGAAGATGTTGCGCAGCGAGACCGGCGGCTTGACGCCCGGCGCGACGGAGAAGCAGAGGCCCTCCGCGTGGCCCGGGGTGGGGTACGGGTCCTGTCCCATGATGACGGCGCGGACGCGGGTGGGCGGCGTCAGTTCCAGCGCGCGGAAGACCAGCGCCCCGGGCGGCAGCACCTCGTGCCCCTGCTCGTGTTCGCGCCGCAGCGCTGCGCGCACCCGTGCCAGCGGTGCCTCCACGCGCTGTCCGAGCGTGCGTTTCCAGGCGGCGGGCAGTTCGGGGAGGATCATGAGGCGCGGGTGGGCGCGGGGAGCGGGAGCGGTGCGGACCGCGTTGGCAGGCGACGTGCAACCGCGGGGCCACCCATGGCTGGGCGTGGCGCCGCACGCCCGTCCGGCCCATGATCAGGGGCTGTGTTCGGCGGCCCATCCCCGTCGACGTCCGCACGACCCACAGTCCGGAGCCGCATGAGTCCGAGCAGTGCCGCGCTTACGTTCGCGCTCGCCCTGGTGGCGGGAGTGGTCGCCCAGGCGACCGCCCGCCACCTTCGCGTACCGGGCATCGTCGTGCTGCTGCTGGCCGGCGTGCTGCTCGGCCCGGACGTGCTCGGCTTCGTGCTGCCCAACGCGCTGGGCAGCGGGCTGGAGCTGATCGTCGGCATCTCGGTCGCGGTCATCCTGTTCGAGGGCGGGCTGAACCTGCGTGCGGACCGGCTGCGGCGCGAGGCGGGGACGATCCGCCGGCTGATCACGATCGGGGCACTGGTCACGGCGGTCGGGGGTGCGCTGGCCGCGCGGCTGTTCATGGGCTGGAGCTGGGAGCTGGCGATCCTGTTCGGCACGCTGGTGATCGTGACCGGCCCGACGGTGATCACGCCGCTGCTGCGCCGGGTCAAGGTCGGATCGAACCTGAAGACGATCCTGGAGGCGGAGGGCGTGCTGATCGATCCGATCGGCGCGATCATCGCCGTGGTCGTGTTCGAGGTGGTGGCGGGGCCGATCACCGCCTCCTCGGCGGTGGTCACGCTGCTGGGCGTGCCGGGCCGGCTGCTGCTGGGCGCCGTGATCGGGCTCGTGGGGGGATTGCTGATCGGCTTCGTACTGCGCCGCGAGAGCTGGATCCCCGACAACCTGATGAACGTCTTCACGCTGGCGGGCGTGATCGCGCTGTTCGAGATCAGCAACAGCATCCTGCATGAGAGCGGCATCATGGCCGCGCCGGTGGCGGGCATGGTGGTCGGCAACATCCAGCACCGGCTGAAGCGGGAGCTGTCCGAGTTCAAGGAGCAGCTCACCGTGATGCTGGTCGGGCTGCTGTTCGTCCTGCTCGCGGCGGACGTGCGGCTGTCCGAGGTTTACGCGCTGGGCTGGGGCGGCGTGCTCACCGTGGCGGCGCTGATGCTGGTGGTGCGGCCGCTGGACGCCGCCGTGTGCACGGTCGGGTCGTCGCTGAGCTGGCGCGAGCGCGCCTTCATCGGCTGGCTGGGTCCGCGCGGCATCGTGGCCGCGGCCGTGGCGTCGCTGTTCGCGGAGCGCCTGATGGAAACCGGCGTGCGGGACGGCATCGACCTGCGCGCGCTGGTGTTCCTGGTCATCGCCGCCACAGTGGTCATCTCCGGCGGGCTGAGCCCCCTCATCGCGACGCTGCTCGGGGTGCGACGACCGGAGGATCGGGGCTGGCTGATCGTCGGCGCGAATCCGATCGGACGCCTGCTCGCGCACGTGCTCGAGCGCGCCGGGGAGGAAACCGTGCTGATCGACTCCAGCGCGATCGAGGCGCGCGACGCCGAGGAGGAGGGGCTGCGCGTCATCTTCGGCAACGCCAACGAAGAGCGCACGCTGATGCGCGCCGAGGTGGACGCGCGGCGCGGGTTCGTGACGGCCACGCCCAACGACGGCATCAACCTGTTGCTGTCCCGTCGCGCGACCGAGCTGTTCGAGATCGAGGAGTCGTTCGTGACGCTGAACCGCGCGGGCAACATCACCGCCGACCAGGTCGGCGAGCGCGGCAAGCGCATCCTGTTCGGGCAGCCGATCGAGATCCAGCAGTGGTACCACCGGCTGCAGCACCAGCCCTACCGGGTGGAGCTGTGGCGCTACGAGGGGGAGGTAGGCGCGGACCTGCGACGCTCGCACGACCGGCGCGCCGGCTGGGACGAGACCGTGCTGCTGCCGCTGGCGCTGGTGCGGGACGAGGTCGTGCGGCTGGTGGACGAGCAGACCCGCATCCAGCCGGGCGACCGCGTCTACTTCGTCCGGCCGGGCGGCGCGGACGACGACCTGGTGAGCGAACTCCGCGCGGAGGGCTGGCAGCGCGAAGAGCAGCTGCGCGAACTCTCCTCCGACGGGGACCGGCCGCAGCGCGACCGCGGCGGCGCGGCGCCGCAGGACCGCCACGCCGGCACCGGCGCGGCGGCCCCCGACGAGAGCTAGCTACAGGATCAGGATCAAGACGATCAGGACCAGGAGACCGATGATGATGGTGGTCGTGGTCAGCGTGATCGTGTCCGCCATGGCCATCTGGTCGTAGTCGGCCACCGCGCCGGCCACGCGCCGACGCTCCGCCGGGCTCATCGTTGCCACGCCCTCGGCCAGTTCGGCCACGTCCAGGTTCAGCGACTCCGCCGCCTGCCGCACCTCAGGCCGATCCAGGAAGAACACCACGGCCTCCCGCTCCTCGGCGGCGACCGTGGCTGCGTCTGCGGCATCCTGCGCCAGGGCAGGCGCGCCCGGCACGGCCGAGGCCAACAGCGTGGCCAGCCCAGCGATCCACCACGTGCGCTGCTTCATGTTTCGCTCTCCTCGTATGGACCCGTGTCGAGCGCGGGGCGGGCAAGAACCGAACCGACGGGTCAGCCGCCGCCCATCGCATCGACCAGCAGCGTGTGGAAGTGGTGGGTCCCGACCTCGCGCCGCGGCGAGTAGCGCCCGCGATCGTAGAGCCGCGATCGTACGCCGCGCTGCACCGACTCCACCACCTCCTCGTCCTCCATCTCGACCCGGTGCAGGTCGGCGCCCAGTCCCTCCCCGCGCAGCGCGTCGTCCCACACGTAGCCGCGGAAGGAGACGATGCAGCGGTCCACCGCGAGCGGCCGCACCACGTTCAGCGACAGGCCCCACGGGTAGACGTTCAGCATGACGTTGGGGAACAGCCAGAAGTAGAACGCCGCTACCGGTTCGCCCGCGTCCGGGTGGCCGGTGGGCAGGTCGAAGGTCGGCTCACCCGGCCGCGCCATGCCGAACTGCAGGTTGCCGTGCTCGAACCGCTCCGTTCGATACGACTCGTAGTCCAGCCCGGCCAGACTGTCCCGGTGCACGAACGGGATGTGGAACTCCTCCAGATAGTTGTCCACGTAGAGCGCCCAGTTCGCGCGGATGTGATAGTCGCGCGACGCCCTCGGCTCGTACGTCGCGCGGTCCCAGGGCAGCCAGTCCACGCGGCGGCGCACCGGGCCGATCCAGGCGTCGAAATCGACGGCGGGCTCCAGCGAGGTGAACAGCAGCGGTCCCCAGTGGCGGACGGGCAGGGAGGGCAGATCGTCGCACGAGGACGGGAAGTCGGTCACCCCGTCGAATTCCGGCATGGACATGAAGCGGCCGTCCAGCGCGAACTTCCGGCCGTGATAGCGGCAGCGCAGGCTCTTCACGTGGCCCTCACCCTCCACCACCAGCGCGCCGCGGTGCGTGCACACGTTGGACAGGCAGCGCGGCTGGCCGTCCTCCGCCACGGACAGCAGGAGCGGCTCGTCCAGACAACCCTCCATCAGCGTGAAGGGCACCACGTGCCCCGGTGCGCGAACGCGCTCGGCATCCATGAACGGCTGCCAGCTGCGTGCGAAGACGCGCTCCTTCTGGACGGCGTAGGCCGACGGGTCGCTGTACAGGCGGCCGGGGGGCGTCCACGCCTTCCCGATCGACGGATCGACGCGCGTCCCGCTCACGGCGCCGCCTCGCTCGAGGCGCCGGCCGCCGCTTCCAGCCGGTAGACGCTGCCGTTGCCGGAGGTGAGGTACAGCTCGCCGCTCGCGTCCTCACCGAACGAGGTGACCCGGCCGATGTCGCCGAGGGCCCATTCGCGATGGTCCGCCGGAGAGCCGGCCTGCAGCCGGAAGCTGCGGACCCAGCCGCCGCACCAGTCCGCGTAGAAGTAGTGACCCTGCAGCGCGGGGATCGCCTGTCCGCGGTAGACGTGGCCGCCGGTGACGGAGCAGCCGTCGTCGTGGTCGTAGACGTGTACCGGTGCGACCAGGCCCGTGCGATCGCAGCCGGAGCTCGGCTCGAAGCAGTCGTCGCCCTCCATGATGTCCCAGCCGTAGTTGAGGCCGGCCGCATCGGCGGGGCGGGCGTTCAGCTCCTCGAGGCGATTCTGACCCACGTCGGCGATCCAGAGCAGGCCGTCGGCGCGGTCCCACGCGTAGCGCCACGGGTTGCGCAGCCCGTAGGCCCAGATCTCGGGCCGCGCGTCGCTCCGTCCGACGAACGGGTTGTCGGCGGGGATCCCGTACGGGGAGCCGGCGTCCACGTCCAGGCGCAGCAGCTTGCCGAGCAGGGTGTCCAGGTCCTGGCCGGCCTCGAGCGGATCGCCGCCGCCACCGCCGTCGCCCATGCCCACGTACAGCATGCCGTCGGGGCCGAACGCGACCAGGCCGCCATTGTGGTTGGCGAACGGCTGCTCGACGAAGAGCACGAGCGACTCGCTCGCCGGATCGGTCACGTCGGAGCCGGGCGCCGTCCGGAAGCGGGCGATGCGGGTGTCGCCGTTCGTATCCGTGTAGTCGACGTAGAAGCGGCCGCTGGACGCGAAGTCCGGATGGAAGGCCACGGAGAGCAGGCCTCGCTCGCCGCCGGAGCGCACGCGGTCGGTGATGTCGAGGAACGGCGTCGGCAGCACGGCGCCGTCGCGCACCACGCGTATGCGTCCGGGCTGCTCGACGATGAAGACACGGTCATCGCCGGCGGGGGCGGAGACGTGCACCGGCGCCTCGAGTCCGCTGGCGATCGGCACGGCCACGAGTTCGGTCGCGCCCGCCGGTGGCGGCGCGGAGCCCTTGCCGGTCGCGTCGGCATCGCCGCACGCCGCCGCGGCCAGCGTCAGCAGCAGCGAACAACAGAGCGACGGGAGCAGCGATGTGCGAAGGACGCCGGGCAGCGGTGCGCGGGGAACTCCGGGCACCGGCGCGACGGCGGGTGCGGCGCGCTCCCGCCGTGGCCAGCGTGTCCCGCGACCCCCTCCTCCCGTTGCGTCGCTGCGCATCATCGGCCCGCCTCCGGCTTGATCGTGTTCCGGCAACGTGCCGGACGGCCGAGCCGGCCCGCAAGGCCGCGTGCCCGGGCGATCGTGCGGGTGGACGATGACGCGGGCGGACCGGCCCGCATCGAGCCGGCCCGCCAGGCGCGGGCGTCAGTCCACGAAGAGCTCGGAGGGCAGCAGGTCCACCTCCTCGCCGCACCCGTGCCCGTTGCCGTTGGACGCGCCGTTGCCGTTCAGCACGGGCAGGGTACCGGAGCGGCGGCTGGCGCCGTGGCCGCCGAGGGCAGATTGGCCATTGCCATTGCCGTTCATGCCGCGGGCCGCGGCGACCGGCTCCTTCGGCAGCGGGTAGCGGTAGACCTCCCCGGCGTAGTTGCGCAGCACGACCTCGTCGTCGGTGATCATCTCGACGTACTCCGGCAGGATCGGGATCTTGCCGCCGCCGCCGGGCGCGTCGATCACGTAGTACGGATTGCAGAGGCCGCTGGTCCAGCCGCGCAGCGCGCGCATCACCTCGAGGCCCTTCTCGAGCGACGTGCGGAAATGCTCGCCGCCCGCCACCACGTCCGCCTGGTAGATGTAGTAGGGGCGAACACGGTTCATGACCAGCTTGTGCATGAGCGCCTTCATCACGGCCGGGTCGTCGTTGACGCCCTTGAGCAGCACGGTCTGCGAGCCGAGCGGGATGCCCGCGTCGGCCAGCGTGGCCAGCGCCTTTTCGGCGGCCGGCGTCAGCTCGTCCGGGTGGTTGAAGTGCACGTTGACCCACACCGGGTGATGCCGCTTCACGATCTCGACCAGCTCGGGCGTGATGCGCTCGGGCAGGTGGCTGGGCATGCGCGTGTGGATGCGCACGATCTGCACGTGCGGGATCGCGCGCAGGTTCGAGAGCAGGTACTCGATGCGCCGGTCGCTCAGCATGAACGGGTCGCCGCCGCTCATGATGACGTCGCGCACTTCCGTGTGCTCGCGGATGTAGGCGAAGCCCGCCTCGTACTGGTTGAGCGGGATCTTCTCCGGATCGCCGACCTTGCGCCGCCGCGTGCAGAAGCGGCAGTACGTGGCGCACACGGGCGAGACCAGGAACAGCACGCGGTCCGGGTAGCGGTGCGTGAGGTTCGGCACGGGCGAGTCGGCGTCCTCGTCCAGCGAGTCGACGATGCCGTCGTGCACCTCCAGTTCGGTCTCGGTCGGCACGTACTGCGTCCAGAACGCGTCGCCCTGCGCGCGGATGAAGTCCAGCGCGGCCGGGGTGATGCGCAGGTTGAACTTGTCGATCGCCTGCTGGAGCTTCAGCGGATCGCCGACCTTGTCGGCGCCGAAGCGCTCGATCAGCTGGTCGACCGTGGTCACGCTTTCTCGCAGCTTCTCCTGCCAGTTGCCCATCGTCTCTATCCCTCGCGCTCGATCGTTTGCATGCGTTTGGCGAGGATCACCCGATCGTCGCCGTCGGCGTAGAAGTCCGGGACCCGTGCGACCTCGTGGTAGCCGCGTGCGCGATAGAAGCCGCGCGTCGGTTCGTAGGGCGGCGTGCCCGAGGTCTCGATGATCACGAGTCGTGCATGCTGTTGCGCGAGCCTTCGTTCGACCTCCTGAAGGAGTAGCGTCCCAACGCCACGGCCCTGCGCGGTCGGGGACACGGCGATCCAGTACAGATCGAACGTGCCCTCCGCGCCCGGTGTCGGGCCGTAGCAGACGTATCCGAGCAGGCTTCCTTCTCGGGTGAAGGCGCCCAGAGCGGTGTAGTCCTGCCCGGGATTCGTGAAGTACGAGTCGACGACGTCGAGAGCGACGAGGACCTCCGACTCACGGAACACGCCGGTGTCGCGCACCAGCGTTTCGATCGCCCGCCGGTGGACGGGCAGCAGCGGCCGCAGTTCGATGACGGACGGTGCGGTCGACGTGCGGCGGGCATCGACAGCGCGTGCTTCCTCCACCGAGGCCTCGGCCGCAGCGGCGTCGAGCGCTGCTTCCAGGACGCGGGCCGCCAGTTCTGCGTGGTCCCAGCCGGCCGCGGCTGCCATGCGGGTCAGACCGGCGCCGGGTGCCAGATCCGGGTTCGGATTGACCTCCAGCACCCACGGCCGGCCGGCCTGGTCCAGGCGCAGATCCACCCTGGCGTAGCCGCGCACGCCCAGCGCCTCGACCGCCGCCGCGGCGATCTCCTGAACGCGTCGCGCGCTCTGCGCGTCCAGCGGTGCGGGGCAGCGAGGCAGGGTGGCCAGGTCGTCGTCGGAGCCGTAGTCCCACTTGGCGGCGTAGCTGACGATGCGCGGTCCCGCGGCGCTGGCCGCGAACTCGATCTCGGCGACCGGCAGCGGCACGCCCGCGACGACCGCGGCGTTCAGCTCTCGCCCCTCGACGTAGCGCTGGACCAGCAGCGGCGCATGAGGCGCGGCGTCGTGCAGCGCGCGCCGGAGCCCGGCCGGATCGGCCACCACCGAGTCCCCGCTGATGCCGATGGACGCGTCCTGCCCCGCCGGCTTCACGATGGCGGGGAAGTGCGGCCAGGCGTCCGCGTCGAACGCGGCGTCCACGATGGCCCACTCGGGTACGGGCACGTCGGCGGCGGCGAGCATCCGGTTCGCCGCGTCCTTGCGGCGGCAGCGCTCCAGCGCCGCGGCGGGGCTGCCGGTGAAGCGCAGGCCCGCCTGTTCGAGGCGCAGCGCGACCTCGGCCTCGCGCGACGCGTCGCCGGTGATGCCCTCGCACAGGTTGAAGACCACGTCCGCCGCGGCGCGTCGCACGCGCTCCGGCCAGAGCGGATCATCGGCCGTGACCGGCAGCCGCAGCGTCTCGTGCCCGCGCTCGGCCAGCCCCTGCTCGACCGCGTCCACGGCCTCGATCACGCCGCGCACGTCGGCCGAGGCGGCTTCGTCGTCGGCGGCGCCATCGTACAGCACCACGATCTTCACGCGGCCCCCGCGGTCGGCGTCATCGCCTCGTCGATGGCCGTGGCTACGTGTGCCGCGTCCCGCGCGCGGCCGAGTCGGCGCAGCGCGGCCTCCAGCACGGACAGCAGCATCGCGTCGTACTCGAGTCCCGCGGCGCGCGCGGCCTTGGGGAAGCAGGAGTTCTGGCGCGGGTCGGGCAGGATGCCCGGCAGCGGGTTGATCTCGATGACCTGCGGCCGGCCGCGCCCGTCCAGGCGCACGTCGACGCGGCCCCAGTCCCGGCAGCCGAGCGCGTGGAACGCGCCCAGCGCGGCGCCGCGGATCGCGTCGCCCAGCGACGCATCGAGCGGCGCGGGGCAGCGGAAGATCTGCAGCGGCTGGTCGGTGGTGTCCCACAGCCACTTCGCCTCGTAGCCATAGATGGGCAGCGCGCCGTCGGGCAGCGCGTCGAAGCGGATCTCCACGATGGGTAGTGCGCGCGCCTCGCCGCCGTTGCCCAGGACGGCGACGGTGAACTCGCGCCCGGGCAGGAACTCCTCGATCAGTGCCGGCTGGCCGTACTGCGTCGCGATCGCCCGCGCCCGCTCGGCCACGGCATCGGCGCTCTCGCAGTAAGACGCCTCCGTGACGCCCATGCTGGAGCCTTCGTACAGCGGCTTCACGATCGCCGGCAGCGGGAATCCCGGCTCCAGCGCCAGCGTGCCGTCGGCGATGGTGAAGCGGCCGGTCGGCACGCCGCGCGCGACCCAGACCTCCTTGGCTCGATGCTTGTCCAGGCCGAGGCAGAGCGCGAGCGGATCGCTGCCGGTGTAGGGCACGTCCAGGTATTCGCAGATCGCGGGCACGTGCGCCTCGCGATTCGGACCGTGCAGCCCCTCCGCGATGTTGAAGACGATGTCGGGACGCGCCCTGCGCAGGCGCTCCGGGAAGTGCTCGTCCGCCTCCAGCCGGGTCACCCGGCCGGCGCGGGACAGGGCCGCCGCCACGGCGTCGATGGTCTGGGGCTCGTCCCACTCCGCGTAGCGGTCGGAGTGGGACGGACTACCGGGAGGCTCGTCGGAGTCCGACGGCTTCTGATTGTAGGCGAGGCCGATTTCGAGCGTCATGATCTCTCCGGTGCGCACCGTCGCGGCACCCTATGAAAAAAGCGCCTCCCGTGACGGGAGACGCGCGTCGCGTACTGCTCGGTCTGTCTGCGGGCGGTGGCCGCCCCGGTCGAGGCGTCCCCGCCTCGTTCCTCCAGCCGTTCCGGTCCGGGCCGCCATTGGTCCGAATCCGGACGTCAAGGATAGCGAATCCCGTGCCCGTGCGGAAGGTGCTTGTTGCAGGTTGGGCGACGGTCACGCGCGGCCTCGGCACCCGCGCGCGGTCACGCTCACGCCCCGCACGGTTCCGCCGCGATGCAGCCGGAAAGCGGCTCGGGATCCGGGTCGTCGAAAAAGTACTTTCCGAAAGGTGCCGGCGCGTGTATCCTTGGCGGCCTCTCCCCGAAGGCTCGGCAGAGAAACCCCGAAAAAATTCTGGAGAATCGCATGCTGCAGTACGTGCGCAAGGCGCGGCCCCTGGCCGCGGCGGTGGCTTTTTCCGTGCTGTTCACCGCCTGTTCCGATGGTGGTGACGACAATGGTGGTACGGGTCCGACCGGTGGCTTCAACGAGCAGACGGTCAACGAGACCACGAGTGCGACGACCGCGGCGACGCAGGCGTTCACGGACGAGTCGGACGCGCTGAACGGCGCGACCATGGCGATGGTGGCGATGTCCGGCTTCGCGCTGGTTTCGCCCGCGATGCCGTTCGAGGCGGCCGGCGTGATCCGGCAGGGTGCGGTGCGCACGCGCATCGACGGCCCCCGCCTCGCCGCGCCGCAGATGGCCGGTCCGATCCTCGAGGATTCGCTGACGGGTCGCACCTACGTCTACGACGCCACGTCCGGCGAGTTCGTGAACGACCCCAGCCGGACCGGCGCGCCGGCCGGCAAGGTGCGCGTGATCTACTACGCGTACGACATCACGGGTCAGATGGTCATGCCGCTGAGCGAGCAGGGTTACGTCGACATGACCGACGTCTCGGCAGGCGCCACCTACGGCATGCGGTTCGAGATCTTCCGCACGGCCGGCTCGGCCGCGCAGCTGGCCGACTACACGGTGCAGGTCGCCGCCGCGGCGGACACGTCGCGCCTGGAGGCCGATGGCTACTTCTCGAGCGGCACGGCCGCATCGCGCGTCGACTTCGACCTGCTGGTGCGTGACCAGTACGCGAACAACGTCTGGACGTCGATCATCGACTTCGCGCTGGACAACGCCAGCCAGAACATCGAGATCGACCTGGACATCGTCGAGACGGAGAACGAGAACACCTTCGCCTGGATGGAGGAGGGCTCGTTCCAGGTCCGCCACAACAGCAACACCACGCTGGTCGAGTGGACGGACGACGATTCGACGCTGGACGGCACGGTCCGCTTCAACGGCACGGTCGCCGCTCTGATGACGGCCGACTGGAACAACGACGACATGCCGACGTTCACGCGCCCGAACGGCCAGCCGCTGCCGAACGCGCAGCTGCAGGCGCTCTACGGCCTGGTCGGCCTGTTCGAGCTGCTGTTCGTCTTCGGTTTTCAGATCGTCGGCCCGTTCCTGTTCTTCCTGCTGTAACGGAAGGCGGGTGCAGCACGCGGAACGGCCGGGTCGAGCGATCGACCCGGCCGTTTCCATTTCCCGCTTGCGGAACCTTGGCGGCACGCGGGAGGTTCAACGACCGCGGCGCCGAACCGGGCGCCGCCTCCTCGTGCCACGAACCATGAATCGATCTCCCCTGCAGCGTACGATGGCCGGCCTGTGGCTGGCGCTGTACGTCGCGGTCTGGGGCGCCGCTCCGCTCGCGGACGCGCGTCTGGAGGCCGCGTCGCATGGGGACGTGGTGCACGTGGAGGCGGATCGGGGCACGGCGTGCGAGCCGGGGCACGACCACGCCACCTGCCAGATCTGCCACTTCGGTGCGGGCCGCGCGCTGCCGGCCGGCTCGGTCCAGGCGCAGGCCACGCGCGCGCTGCCCCGCGCCGGTGCGCTCGTCTCCGATCTCCTGCGGCCGGGGTCCGCCGCCGCGACTGCCGTCCTTCCACGCGCACCACCCGCCTGATCGCACGCGCCGGCCTCGTCCGGCGCGGCGGCGCCGGCGCTCGCCGGCGCAGAAGCGGGGACCGACCCGGAGCGGGTCGGAAGGTGCAACTGACAGAACGGACATCCTGATGCATACACGAGCACACATGCGTGCCCGTGCACAGCCGTGGCCCTGGCCGCTGCTTCTTGCCCTGACGTGGCTGCCGGCCGCGCCGGTCGCGGCGCAGCAGGCGGATGGCTCGATCAGCGGCACGGTCACGGACGCGGAAACGGGGCAGGCGCTGGTGGCGGCGGAGGTCCACGTGGAGGATCCGCGCCGCCATGAGACCTCGCACGGCGACGGGCGCTACCACCTGCTGCGCCTGCCGCCCGGCCGCTTCACGGTGGTCTTCGAGCGCCTGGGCTACCGCACGGCCACCCGGGTGGTCGAGCTGGCCGAGGGGCAGCACCTGGTGCTGGACGTGGCGATGACGCCGGCGCCGGTGGAAATCGAGGGGCTGATCGTCACCGGAACGATGGGTGGCCGCGCCGCCGAGGACGCGTTGCGCCCGACCACCGTGCTCGGCGGTCGCGAGCTGCAGCGTCGCATGGACGTGACGGTCGCGGAGACGCTGGAGGGCGAGGCGGGGGTGGCGGTCGCGTCGATGGGTCCGGCACCGGCGCGGCCGGTGATCCGCGGCCTGGGCGGTGATCGCGTGCTCATCCTGGAGGACGGCGAGCGCGTGGGCGACGTCTCGGCGTCCTCGGCCGACCACGCCGTCGCCATGGACCCGCTCGGGGCGGAGCGCGTGGAGGTGGTGCGCGGTCCCGCGGCGCTTTTCTACGGCAGCAACGCGCTGGGCGGCGTGGTCAACGTCATCAGCGAGGAGATCCCGACCACGCTGCCCGATCGCATGCACGGCGACGCGACCGGGCAGTTCCGCAGCGCGACCGATGCGGGTGCGGCCGAAGCGTCCGTGACGGGATCGATCGGACGCGTGTCGCTGCGTGCCGGCGGCTCGTTCCGCGATACCGGCGAGATGGACACGCCGCTCGGCGCGGTGCCGAACTCGGCGCTGCGCACCTGGGGCGGCAGCGCGGGGCTCGCCTGGATCAACGGCTGGGGGCACGCGGGAGCCGCGCTGCGGCTGTACGACAGCGAGTACGGCATCCCGCCCGACCCGGTCGCGGGTCACGCCGATGGCGTCACGGTGCGGCTGGACCGCTGGGCCGCGCACGGGCAGCTGCACTGGACCCGGCGCGCAGGACCGTTCGAGCATCTGGAGCTGGACGCCAAGATCACGCGGCTGGACCATCTCGAGCTGGAGGACGGCGGCGTGGTCGGCACCGAGTTCGGGCTGAACACGCACGCGCTGGAGCTGGTCGGCCGCCACGGCGGCGCCGGTCCCTTCGCGCGCGGGGCGGTCGGCGTGCGCGGCCAGCGCAACGACTACGGCGCCGACCGCGGGCGCGGCACGGTGCTCAGCGTGGACGAATGGGACGCGGCGATCTACGGCCTGGAAGAGCTGGAGACCGGACGCGTCCAGCTCCAGTTCGGCGGCCGCTTCGACTGGTCGCGCCGCACGCCGACCAGCGGACCGGACCAGGTGGAGGGCGTGGACGTGCGGGAGCGCGACTTCGCCAACGTGAGCGGCTCGGTGGCGGCGCTGTACGAGGTCGCGCCGGAAGTGCGGCTGGGGCTCAGCGTGTCCCGCTCCTTCCGCACGCCGTCCAGCGACGAGCTCTACTCCGACGGTCCGCACCTGGCCTCCTACACGTTCGAAGTCGGCAACCCGGAGCTGGACGCCGAGACCGGCATGGGCGCCGACCTGTTCCTGCGCGTCGGGCGGGACGATCTGCGCGGCGAGGTGGCCGTGTTCGCCAATCGCATCGACGACTTCATCCAGCCGCGCAATACGGGCGCGGTGCGCAGCGGCCTGTTCGTCTATCGCGCCACCAACACGGACGCGCTGTTCGCGGGCGCGGAGGCGAGCCTGGAGTGGACGCCGCTGCGCCACGTTGCGCTGGACGGCAGCGTTTCGCTGGTCCGTGCGGAGGACCGCGGCACGGATCGGCCGCTGCCGCTGATCCCCCCCGTGGCGGCGGACCTGGGGCTGCGCTACGAGCGCACCGAGTGGTACGCCCAGATCGGCTGGCGTGGCACGCTGCAGCAGGACCGCGTGCCGGAGCGGCCGGAACTGGCGTCCGGGACGTGGTGCGACGAGAGCGGCGGCGCCGCGGGCTGTCAGCCGGTGCCCGGCGAGTTCCTGCCGACCGACGGCTACACGCTGTTCAACGCCGCGGTCGGTTACCGCTGGTTCGTGAGCGGCTCGCTGCATTCTCTGACGCTCGGCGTCGATAACCTCACGGACGAGACGTACCGCAACCACCTGTCCCGCATCAAGGAGCTGCAGCCGGAGGCCGGCCGCAGCATCAACCTGCTCTACCGAATCGGATTCTGAGGTGACTGCCATGAACGAGATCGCGCGTATCCTGCCCATCGGTCTGCTGGCGTTGTCCACCCTTATCGCGTGCGAGGACGATCCGGTGCGGCCCGGCCACGGACACGAGGAGGCGGAGGGTGTGGTCGTGAGCGCCGGGGCGACGGAACTCGTGCGCTACACGGACGACGCCGGCGCCACACCGGACACGCTGGTGCTCCAGTCGGGCACGGCCACGGCCGTGACGGTGTCCTTCCTCGATCACGACGGGCAGGCGATCATGCTGCCGATCGCGGGTGACGAGGAGGAGCAGTACTCGATCGACATGCTGTTCGCGCCGCTGGCCAACGTGACCTGGGCCGAGGGCGCGATCGGCAGCGGTACCGGCACGCTGACGGCCGGCGCCGCCGGCGATACCAACGTCACCATCCAGCTGCTGCACGGCGATCACGCCGACTGGCAGTCCGTCGCGATCCCGGTACGCGTCGAGTAGGTGGGGACGGCGCGGTCCCCGCGTCCCGCAAAAACGAAGAGCGGGTCGGCGCCACGGCGCCGACCCGCTCTCTCTTCACGAGCAATCCCTGCTACTCGCTACGCACTACCCGCTACTCCGGCCGGTGTCCCTTGCGCGCGCGCTTCTCCGCGACGACGCGCTTGTGCACCTCGGCGTTCTCCAGCCAGGGCCGGCGCTCGAAGTAGCTCTTCATCAGACCGGCCACGACCGGCGACAGCATGAGCAGCGCGATCAGGTTCGGGAAGATCACGATGCCGAGGAAGATGTCGCCCATGTCCCAGATGACGGTGAGCGGCAGAACCGCGCCGACGAAATGCATGATGACGAAGACGATCTTGTAGGGCAGCACGGCCTTCGGGCCCAGCAGGTAATTGGCGCACCGGTCGCCGTAATAGCTCCACGAGATGGCCGTGGAGACGGCGAACAGCAGCACGCTGAGCAGCACCACGTAGTTGCCCCACTGCCCGGGCAGTCCGCGCTGGAAGCCGAGCGCCGTGAGCGGCGCGCCGGTCTCGACCGCCTCCCCGTACAGAATGGGGTAGCTCGTGCCGTCGTCCGCTACCGCGACGCCCTGTTCGGGGCGGATCACGCCGGAGAAGGGCTGCGTGCGCTCGGCATCCACGTAGAAGTCGGCGACCGGCACCTCGTGCCAGCTGAGCTGCGGCCCCTCGTTCAGCACCTCGGGCGTGCCCTGGCGCACCACGATCTCGTCGGGCGCGGACACGGAACGGAAGCGACCGTCCTCCATCTCGGCGTAGTAGCTGATATCGCCGCTGCCGAGCCCGATCTCCGTCGGCACGCGGTCGTCCCACACGCCAGTCATGATGATGACCATCGCCGTCATCGTGCAGATGACGATCGTGTCGATGAACGGCTCGAGCAGCGCGACCACGCCCTCGGACACCGGCTCGTCGGTCTTGGCGGCGGCGTGCGCGATGGGCGCGGAGCCCTGGCCGGCCTCGTTGCTGAACAGGCCGCGCCGCACGCCGTACATGAGCGTGGTCAGGAACGCGCCCACACCCGTGCCGGCGATGCCGGCCGTCGGGTTGAACGCCTCGGTGAAGATGAGGCCGATGCTGGGGATCAGCTGCTCGATGTTGACGATGATGACGTACAGCGCGCCCAGCACGTAGATCGCCGCCATGAGCGGCGCCAGGATCGAGGTGACGCGGCCGATGCGCGTGATGCCGCCCAGGATGACCGCGGCAACCACGGCGGAGGTGATCAGGCCGGTAACCCACGCCGCGACGCCGAACTCGGTCGAGACGATGTCGGAGACCGTGTTGGCCTGGATCGCGTTGCCCGTGAAGAAGGCGGTGATGCCGAGCAGCGTGGCGAACAGCACGGCCATCCACTTCCAGTTCGGGCCGAGCCCTCGCTCGATGTAGTACATCGGACCGCCCGAAACCGAGCCCTCCCAGCGGCTGGGGTCGCGATCGGGGAAGTCGACCTGCCGGTAGTGCTGCGCCAGCGTCACCTCGGTGAACTTGGTGGCCATGCCGAGGAACGCCGTGACCCACATCCAGAACAGCGCGCCCGGTCCGCCCCAGTGGATGGCGATGGCGACACCGGCGATGTTGCCGATGCCGACCGTCGCCGACAGCGCGGTCGTGAGCGCCTGGAAGTGCGAGACGTCGCCCGGCTCGTCCGGATCGTCGTACTTGCCGGTCGTGACGGCGACGCCGTGCCCGAAGTGACGCAGCTGAACGAAGGCCAGGCGCAGCGTGAGGAAGATGCCGGTGCCGAGCAGCGCGATCGCGATGATCGGGATCTCCTCGCCGCCGATCGGGATGCCGCCCCAGACGATGTCGTTCAGCCAGGTCGAAAAGCGCTCGATGATCTCCATCGGTGCCTGCGATGTCGGGTGGGTGTGTACAGCGGGTGGGCTGTGGACGGGCCATTATGGGTGCGCGGTGGAACTGCGGCAACCGGGGCAACTGCGGCAACTGCGGCAACTGCGGCAACTGCGGCAACCGCCGTGACTGCCGTGACTGCCGTTGCTGCCGTTGCCCCGTTTGCTGCCGTTGCTGCCGTTGCTGCCGTTGCTGCCGTTGCTGCCGTTGCCGCCGTTGCTGCAGTTGCTGCAATAGCCCGGGCTGCGCGGCGTCGCTATGATCGTGCGTCGCGATACTCCCGATCGGATCTGCACATGATTTCATACAACGTCTACAACGTCGTTCACATGATCGGCGTGGTCGCGCTGTTCCTCGCGCTGGGCGGCTTGACCGCGCACGCGATGGCGGGGGGCACGCGCGACACCAACCCGTCGCGCCGCTGGATGGTGGCGTGGCACGGGCTGGGTCTGCTGATCATCCTGATCGGTGGCTTCGGCATGCTGGCGCGGCTGGGCGTCATGGGCATGCTGCCGGGGTGGGTATGGGCAAAGCTGGTGATCTGGGTGGTGCTGGGCGCGGCGCTGATGCTGGTCGGGCGCCGCCCGGCGCTGGGTCGACCGGTCTGGCTGCTCGCGCTGGTGCTGGGCGGCCTGGCCGCGTGGCTCGGCATCTACCAGCCGTTCTGAGCCCGTGGATCGCGACGCGCCGGGCATGAGCCGCACCAGCGCTCCGCTGGACTGGCCGGTCGAGGAGCGGCGGCTGCTGCCGTTCATGCCGATGATCCGCGTGGCGTGGGCGGACGGCGTCCTCTCGCGGGACGAACTGTCGGCGATCCGTGATCGCATCGCGCGCTGCGGCTGGCTGGACGACGCTTCGCTCGCCGCGCTGAACCGCTGGCTGGATCCGGATGCGCCGCCCGGGCCCGACCGGCTGCGCGACCTGGTGGGCCTGCTGCGCGACCACGCCGACGCGCTGCCCGGCGAGCAGCGCGCGACGCTGGCCAGCCTGGGCCAGCGCATGGCCGAGCGCGCCGGCTTGCTGGACGAGGTCGACGCGGCGCGTGTGCGACGCGCGCTGGACGAGCTCGAAGCCGCTCTGGGCGCGCCCGCGGGTGAGGCGCTGCGGGATCTGCTGGCGGAACGGGAGGGGCCGGGCGTGGTCGCGCCGGAGGTCCCGGTGGCGGCGCCCGCCTTCGATCCGGGCGCGCTCACGCGCCTGCTGGACGGCGACCACTGGGAGCTGCGGCGGCGTGTGCTGTCGCTGCTGACCACGCCGGAGTTCCGCATCGACCTGGGTCTGTCCCCGGCGGAGCAGCGCGAGCAGGTCTGGCGCTGGCTCGCGCGGCTGGGGGAGCAGGGGCTGGGCGGGCTGGCCTATCCGGAGCGATACGGCGGCGAAGGCGACGTCTCGGCAGCGATCGCCGTGTTCGAGACGCTGGCCTATCACGACACCAGTCTGGTCGTGAAGTTCGGCGTGAACTTCGGCCTGTTCGGCGGCTCCGTGTACCAGCTCGGCACTGAGCGGCACCACGAGAAGTACCTGCACGACATCGCCGAACTGCGGCTGCCAGGCTGCTTTGCCATGACCGAGATCGGCCACGGCTCCAACGTGCGCGACCTGGAGACGCTGGCGGTCTACGACGAGCACATGCGCGAGTTCGTGATCCACTCGCCGTCCCCGACCTCGACCAAGGACTGGATCGGCAATGCGGCGCAGCACGCGCGCATGGCGACGGTGTTCGCGCAGTTGGAGGTCGGCCGCGAGCGGCAGGGCGTGCACGCCTTCCTGGTGCCGCTGCGCGACGATGAGGGCGCCGTGCTGCCCGGCGTCGAGATCGAGGACTGCGGGCTCAAGGAGGGGCTGAACGGCGTCGACAACGGCCGCATCCGCTTCTCGCGCGTGCGCGTCCCGCGCGAGAACCTGCTGAACCGCTTCGCGGACGTGACGGAGCAGGGGGAGTACACCAGCCCGATCGCGAGCCCGTCGCGCCGCTTCTTCACGATGCTGGGCACGCTGGTCGCCGGCCGCATCAGCATCGCCTGCGCGTCGCTCAGCGCGGCCAAGGTCGGCCTGACGGTGGCGGTGCGCTACTCGGCGCGGCGGCGGCAGTTCGGGCCGGCGGGCGAGCCGGAGGTGCCGGTGCTGGACTACCGCGCGCAGCAGCGGCTGCTGTTCCCGCGGCTGGCGCAGGCCTATGCGCTGGACTTCGCGCTCAAGGACGTGGTGCGGCGCTTCGTCGCGCATCAGCAGGCTGGCGACGCCGAGGCGGGCGACGACGCCTCGCGCGAGATCGAGACGCTGGCCGCCGGCCTCAAGGCGTATGCGTCGCGGCACGCGATCGACTCGCTGCAGGCGGCGCGCGAGGCGTGCGGCGGGCAGGGCTACCTGGCGGCGAACCGCATCCCGCAGCTCAAGGCGGACACCGACGTGTTCGCCACGTTCGAGGGCGCCAACGTCGTGCTGCTCCAGCTGGTGGCCAAGGAGCTGCTCGGCGAGTACGCGGCCGAGTTCGGCGACATGAAGCTGTGGGACGTGGCCCGCTACCTGGGCGGGCGCGCGGCCACGCGGGTGACGGAGCTGAACCCGATCCTGACGCGCAAGACCGATCAGGAGCACCTGCGCGACGTGGATTTCCAGCTCGCGGCGTTCCGCTACCGGGAGGAACGGATGCTGGCCTCGCTGGCGCGGCGCCTCAAGCGCCGCATCGACGACGGCACGGACAGCTTCGAGGCGCTGAACCAGGTGCAGGACCACGTGCTGGGTCTAGCGCGCGCGCATGTCGAGCGTGTGGTGCTGGAGCGGTTCGCCGTGGGTGTGGCCGCGACCAGCGATCGGGCGCTGCGCGACGCCATGACGCCGCTGCGCGACCTGTTCGCGCTGTGGACGCTGGAGCGGCACCGCGCCTGGTACCTGGAGGCGGGCTACTTCGAGCCCAACAAGTCGCGCGCGGTGCGTGAGCAGGTCGACCTGCTGTGCGCCGAGCTGCGGTCGACCGCCGTGCCGCTGGTCGACGCGTTCGGCATCCCTGCCGAGCTGCTGCCGTCCATCGCGGGGCTGCAGGGGTGAGCACGGTGCGCGATTCGCCGGCGCGGGCGCCCGCTCCCGCGCACCAGGACGGCGCGGCGAAGTCTCGGGGTGAGGCGGACGTGCGGGCGCAGCGGCGCTTCGCCCGCTTCGCCTGGGGCTCGCTGGTGTGGCTGGTGCTGGTGGTGCTGTGGGGCGCGTACGTCCGCGCGACCGGCTCCGGTGCGGGCTGTGGTGCGCACTGGCCGCTGTGCAACGGAGAGGTGGTGCCGCGCAGCCCGAGCGCGGAGACGCTGGTCGAATACTCGCACCGGCTGACCAGCGGCCTGCTGCTGCTGGCGATGGTCGGGCTGGTCGTCGGCGCGCGGCGCGTCTACCCGCCGCGCCATCGCGTGCGGCGAGCGGCGGTCGTCTCGCTGGTGCTGGCGATCGTCGAGGCGCTGATCGGCGCGGGGCTCGTGCTGTTCGAACTGGTCGCCGGCGACCAGTCGATGGCGCGCGGCTACTCCATGGCGGCCCACCTGGTCAACACGTTCCTGTTCATGGCCGCCGTCGCGCTCACGGCCTGGTGGGGCAGCGGGCAGCCGCCCTTGCGGCCCGGCCGGTGGCCACGCGTCGCCGGCATCGCCGCGGTCGGCCTCGGCGCGCTGCTGCTGGTCGGCATGACCGGCGCGATCGCCGCGCTCGGGGACACGCTGTTCCCGGCCCGTTCGCTGGGGGAGGGGCTGCGCCAGGACCTGGACCCGACGGCGCACGTGTTCCTGCGCCTGCGCATGGCGCACCCGGTCGTGGCCGTGTCCGCCGCTGCCTGGCTGCTGATGGCGGCCTGGCTCGTGGAGCGGCTGCGCGACGAGCCGCGCGTCCGCATCGCCGGCCGCGCGCTGAGCGGGCTGGTGCTCGCGCAGGTCGTGATCGGCTTCCTGAACCTGTTCCTGCTGGCGCCGGTCGCGATGCAGCTGGTGCATCTGCTGGTCGCGGACCTGGTCTGGCTGGCCACGCTGTTCTGGGCCGCCACCGCGCTGGCGGAGCCGTCGCGGGTCGAGGGAGAGATGCAGGTGCAGGCCGAGGCCTAGGGTAGGCGTAGGCACAGGCGTAGGCACAGGCGTAGGAGCAGGCGTAGGAGCAGGCGTAGGAGCAGGCGTAGGAGCAGGCGTAGGAGCAGGAGCAGGAGCAGGAGCAGGAGCAGGAGCAGGAGCAGGAGCAGGCGCAGGTCCGCTGCGGCGGGGGCAGGCTGGACGGATCCGAAGAACATCCGGGCACTGAAAACGGGAAGGGGCGTGATGCGGCGAGAGCGTAGCCCGAACTGTTGCGGTCGTGATCACGGTGGACGCGGGGGCGAGGCTACGCCTGTGCCTGCGCCTCCGCCTGCGGCGCGGAGCGACGCATGAGCTGGATCTCGGTGCTGCCGCCGCTGCTCGCGATCGTACTGGCCATCATCACGCGGCAGGTCTACCTGTCGCTGGCCGCCGGCATCTGGCTGGGCTGGACGATCCTGGAAGGGTGGAACCCCCTGGCGGGTGCCGCGCGCGCGATCGACGAGACGGTCGGCGTGCTCGGCGATGCCGGCAACGCCCGCGTGATCCTGTTCACGCTGGTAATCGGCGCGCTGATCGCGACCGTCGAGGCGTCGGGCGGCGTGCGAGGATTCGTGAACCGGCTGGAGGAGAAGCGCTGGGTCACCAACGGCCGGCGCGCGCGGCTGCTCGCCTGGATCATCGGCGTCGTGATCTTCATCGAGTCCAACATCACCGTGCTGGTGGCGGGCTCCGTCGCGCGGCCGCTGTTCGACCGCTACAAGGTCTCGCGCGAGAAGCTGGCCTACCTGATCGACTCCACGTCGGCGCCCATCTGCATCCTGATCCCCCTGAACGCCTGGGGCGCCTACGTGCTGGGCCTGCTGAACGGGCTAGGCGTGCAGCGGCCGCTGGCGGTCTTCCTCGAGTCGATCGCCTTCAACTTCTACGCGATCACGGCGCTGCTGCTGTCCGGCGCCGTGGCCGTGTGGGGCATCGATCTCGGCCCGATGAAGCGCGCCGAGGAGCGCACGCGCGCCGGCAAGCTGCTGTCCAGCGACGCCAACCCGATGATGGACCCCGAGGTGCTGTCCAGCGGCGAGACCGCGCCGATCCCGCCGCGCGCGCTGAACATGATCATCCCCATCACGGTGATGGTCGTGATGATGCCGCTCGCGCTGCTGATCACCGGCGGCGGCGACATCCGCGAGGGCTCCGGCTCGACCAGCGTGCTGTGGGCCGTGATGTCCGGTCTGGCCGCGGCTTGGGTGCTGCTGCGCGCGCAGCGCGCGTACTCCTTCGACGACCTCACGCGCATCGGCCTCAAGGGCGGCGGCGCACTGGTCGGCCTCGCCCTCGTGCTGCTGCTCGCGCTGGCGCTGGCCGGCGTGGCCGACGCCCTCGGCACCGGCGCCTACATCGCACGCGTGACCTCGGACGTGCTGCCCCCCGCCGTGTTCCTGCCGCTGATCTTCATCGTGGCCGGCTTCACCGCGTTCTCCACCGGCACCAGCTGGGGCACGTTCGCGATCATGCTGCCCATCGCGGTGCCGGCCGCCGCCGCGCTGGGGCTGCCGCTGGCGCCCTTCGTGGCCGCGTCGCTCTCCGGTGGCGTCTTCGGCGATCACGCCTCGCCCATCAGCGACACGACCATCATCTCGTCCATGGCGGCAGCGACCGATCACATCGATCACGTCCGCACGCAGCTGCCCTATGCGCTGATCGCGGGAGGCGTGGCGACCGTGGCATTCGCGCTGGTGGGCGCGTCGCTCTGAGGCTGCGGGCCGGCTCCGACGCTGACGGCCGGTCCAGGCCGCCGGCGCCGGCCGGCTGATCAGTCGTCGCGTACGTTGCCGGCCAGCGCGCGCGCGTCGGGCGTTTCCGCGCCGGTCCGGGGCAGCTGCCGCTCACGACCCTCCCCGATGCGCAGCGTCAGGCCATCCACCGCGCCGTCGGCGCCGCGCGTGAACGCGATCCGCCATGGTGTGCGCTTGAGGTAGAAGGTGCTGTCCGATTCCGCGTACATGCGGAAGCGCACGTTGCCCGGCGCCTGGAAGGTGAGATGGCCGCCGTCCTCGAGGCGCACGGCGGCGACGCGGCCCGGCGCGATCTGGTAGGTGCCGACGTACTGCCGCAGCAGATCCCGGTCGACGGCGACGATCGGGATGTCGAGCGGTGCGCCGCGCTTCATCAGGTCGAATCCCAGGTCGTCCTGGAGCGCGGCATTGGCGAGCACCACCAGGCCGTGGCCCGTCTGCGGATCGAAGCCCATCCACGCGCGGAAGCCGCCGGTGGCGCCGCCATGCATGACGATGCGGCGCTTCACGCCCGGCACCGCCTCGCTGCCGACCATGTAGTCCACCTCGGCGATCTGCCAGCCGAGCCCCATGTCGCCGTCCTGACCGCTGATCGGCCGCCGTGGCTCCTGCGCCAAGCGCATCGAGCGCTCGAGGTCGGTGGTCGGCTCGCCCACGTTGGCGCGCAGGTACGCGAGCATGTCCTCCATGCTGGCGCGCAGGCCGCCCGCACCGTCGATCGCCTCGGTGCCGAACCAGAAGGAAACCGGCTCGGCATACTCGTCGTGGGCCTGGGCGGTCCAGGCCCCCAGGTCGCCCTCCAGCAGCCAGCCACTGTGCTCCATGCCCAGCGGCCGGAGGATGCGCTCGCGCACCAGGTCGCGGTACGTGCTGCCCGCCGCGCTGGCCAAGGCATGTCCCAGCAGCCCGAAACCGAGGTTGGAGTATTCGCCGTGCTCGCCCGGCACGTGCTGCAGCTCGTGGCTGGACAGGAACTCGTACATCCGCTCGATGGTGTAGTCCGCGTACGGGTTCGACATGTCGGCCGGCCGGTGGTTGCCCGGCAGACGCGGCAGCCCCGACGTGTGGGTGGCCAGGTCGAGCAGCGTGATCTCGCGGCCATCGCGTGACGGGACGGTCACGTGGTCGGGCAGGTACATCGACACCGGGTCTTCCAGCGACACCTCACCGCGCCGGACCATGTCGGCCAGCAGCAGACCGGTGATGGTCTTGTTGATCGATCCGATCGCGAAGACCGTCTGCGGCCCGAGCGGCCGTGACTCCGCGCCCGCGCTGCCGTGGTGCAAAACACGCGTGGTGCCGTCCGCCTCGAGAAGGCCGATGATGATGCCTGGCGTCTCGCCGTCCTCCACCAGGTAGCGGAGCATGTCGCCCAGCTCGGCGTCGGTCGGGAAGTGCTGCTGGGCGACCGCACGCACCGGCGCGAGCAGCGTGAGGAGCAGCAAGGCGAAGACGAGGCGAAGAGGTGCGTGGATCGTGGTTGGGCTCATCGTGTCCATTCGTCGGATCGAGGGGGCGGTATCGTCGGTCAGGATCACCCGCACTCCCGGCGGCAGGCAAGACCCGGACGGGACGAAGGCGCTCCTCCCCCCATGCATGGCCGAGCCCCACGATCTGGACGCACCCGCCGCCGCGCCCCAGGTTTGCGGCGGACCCCGTAGACTCGCACCGAACAACCAGACATGAAGCTCGCACTGATCGTCGCGGCGATGGCCGCGTTCCAGGGGCAGGGGCAGCAGAACGTGCAGGTGCGCGTCGAGCCCGCGGTGGCGGAGGTCGGCGTGGATGCGCAGACCACGCTGCAGGCCACGGTGACGCGCGATGGCGCGAGCGTCTCGGAGCCGACGCTGCGCTGGGTCTCGGCCAACGGCGACGTCGCGACCGTGGACGCGAACGGCGTGGTCCAGGCGGTCGCGCCGGGGCAGGCGCGCATCTATGCAGTGTTCGAGAACCAGGCGGCGGGTTTCGCGGAGGTGCGCGTGCCGCAGCTGCCGCCCGCCGAGATCGAACTCGGCCTGACTGGCGGCGGCGTCCCGGCCGGCGGCAGTGCGGCGCTGGACGTGGCCGTGCGCACGCGGCTGGGCGAGGAGCTGGACCCGTCGCTGGTCCGCTTCGAGTCGCGCTCGCCGCAGGTTGCCACGGTGGACGCGACCGGCCGGGTCTTCGGCCTGCGCGAGGGGCGCGCGACCGTGCGCGCCCGCGCGGGTGACGTGACGCGCGACCTCGAGGTGCGCGTGACGGCGAACCCGTCCGCGTCGTACGTGCTGGAGCCGGCCGAGACCGAGGTGCGTGCGGGCGATGTCGTGCGCTTCACCGTGGCCGGCCGCGATCGCCAGGGCAGACCGGTCGGCGCCGCGAACGCGGCGTGGTCGGTCTCCGGACAGGGCGCGCACGTGCAGGCCGAGGGCGACGCCGGCGTGTTCGTCGCGGAGCAGCCGGGCAGCTACATCGTGAGTGCGCTGGTCGGGCAGGGCACGGTCGAGCGCGCGACGGTGCGCGTGTTGCCGCGCGAGTACCCGACGCGCCTCACGCTGGTGGGCCGCGGCGCGATCGCCACGCACCACTCGGGCGACACCTGGGTCTTCGAGGGCGTCGATGGCCGCGACTACGCCATAATCGGCACCTTCATGCACGACTGGCTCAAGGTCTGGGACGTGACCGATCCGGCCAGCCCGGTGCTGACCGACTCGCTGCAGCTGGACGCGCGACGCATCAACGACGTGAAGATCCACCCCAACGGCCGGGTGGCGGTGGTCACGCGCGAGGGCGCGTCCAACCGCCGCAACGGCATCGTGCTGCTGGACCTGTCCACGCCCGCGCATCCGACCGTGCTCAGCGAATACCAGGAAACGGTCACGGGCGGCGTGCACAACACGTGGATCCGCGGCGAGCTGGACCTGGTCTACGCGGCCCACAACGGCACGTCCGACGTGCACATCATCGACATCTCGGACCCACGCAGTCCGCGCGAGGTCGGTCGCTGGGGGCTGGACAAGCCGGTCAAGACGCTGCACGACGTGATCGTGCAGGACGGCTACGCCTACCTCAGCTACTGGGACGACGGCCTGATCATCGTGGACGTGGGCGCGGGCACGCACGGCGGCTCGCCGACGGAGCCGGCGTTCGTCAGCCAGTTCAAGTATCCGCAGGGGCACACGCACGTCGCGTGGCGCAGCGGCGACTACGTCTTCGTGGGCGACGAGATCTTCCCGAGCGACTGGAACCCCGAGCTGCCGATCGAGGCGCGCGGCTACATCCACGTGCTGGACGTGAGCGACATCGACAACCCGCGCGAGGTCGCGAAGTACGAGGTGCCCGAGGCCGGCGCGCACAACGTCTGGGTCGAGGACGACGTGCTGTACGTCGGCTACTACCAGGCGGGACTGCGCGCCGTGGACGTCTCGGGCGAGTTGCGCGGCGACCTGTACGCACAGGGCCGCGAGATGGGCGCGCTCGAGCCGCGCGCCGAGGACGCCATGGTGCCCAACTGGCCGATGACCTGGGGCGCGCAGGTGTTCAAGGGCAACGTGTTCACATCCGACCTGAACAGCGGCCTCTGGATCCTGAAGCTGGTGCCCGAGCGCCCCGCGACGTGAACCAGTAGCCCGTAGTCCGTAACCGGGTTCGCGCTTCAGTCCTCGAGCAGGTAACCGCGCGCGAGTTCGGTGAACGACGCCGCCTGCGCGTCGGCCCACGCCTGGTCCCGCCCGAGTTCGGTCGCCAGCAGGGAGGCGACTGCGGGCGCGGCCTGGATGGACGCACGCGCGTCCAGCAGCAGCGAGCGGGTGCGACGGGCCAGCATGTCGTCCACGGTGCGGGCCATCTCATGGCGCGCGGCCCACACCACCTCGGCAAAGCGGTGCGGCAGGTCCGGGTGCAGCGGCTCACGCAGCTCGGGCCGCTCGGCGGCCAGCTGCTCGAGATCGGTCGCCTCCGAGCCGTATGCACTCCATGGCCCGTTGACGGGATCCGCCCAGAAGCCGTGCAGCTCCAGCGTCTCGGTGCGACAGGGCCGCTCCTCCAGACCGCCGACCAGGGCCGCGTGGTCCACCGTATCCTGGGCCATCTTGCGATAGGTGGTCCACTTGCCGCCGGTGATGGTGACGAGTCCGCTCTCGGACGTGAACAGGGAGTGGTCGCGCGAGATGGACGCGGTGCTGCGGCCGTCCCCGGCGCGCACCAGCGGTCGCAGCCCGGCGAACACGCTCAGCACATCGGACGGCGACGGGTCCCGCCGCAGGTAGCGGGCGGCATGCTCCAGCAGGTAGTCGATCTCGTCCTGCCGCGCACGCGGCTCCAGCGCGATGTCGTCCACGGGCGTGTCCGTGGTGCCGACGACGACGCGGCCGTTCCAGGGCACCGCGAACAGCACGCGCTTGTCGCTGGTGTGCGGCACCATGATCGCATTGTCCGTCGGCTGGAACGACGGCCCGAGCACCAGGTGCACGCCCTGGCTCGGCTCGATCATGCGGCCGGCGCCCGGCTCGTCCATGCGCCGGACCTCGTCGGTGAACACGCCGGTCGCGTTGACCACCACACGCGCGCGCACCTCGATCTCCTCGTCGTTCTCCAGGTCGTGCACGGCCAGGCCGCAGATGAAGCCGTCCTTCTTGATGAGCCGCTCGACGCGCGCGTAGTTGAGCAGCACGCCGCCCGCCCGCGCGGCCGTGCGCGCCAGCGCGATGGCCAGCCGCGCATCGTCGAACTGCGCGTCGTAGTATATGACGCCGCCGCGCAGCCCGTCCGGCTCCAGCGTCGGCAGCCGCTCCAGCGTCTCCTCACGCGAGAGCAGGCGCGACGGGCCGAGGCCGAGACGGCCGGCGAGCATGTCGTAGACCTTTAGGCCGATGCCGTAGAACGGCCCTTCCCACCAGTCGTAGTTGGGCACGACGAAACCCAGGTCCTTCACCAGGTGCGGCGCATTGCGGATCAGCAGGCCCCGCTCGCGCAGCGCCTCGAACACCAGCGAGACGTTGCCCTGCTGCAGGTAGCGCACGCCGCCGTGCACCAGCTTGGTGCTGCGGCTGGAGGTGCCTTTGGCGAAGTCCGCCTGCTCGAGCAGCAGCGTGCGGTAGCCGCGCACCGCGGAGTCGACGGCGATGCCCAGCCCGGTCGCGCCGCCGCCGATGACGACCAGGTCCCAGGCGCGCCGCTCGCCGCGCACCTCCGCCAGCATCTCGGATCGGTTCATGCTCCCAAGGTAGACGCGCGGCCCGCGGGTTGCACTGGCGCCCATACGCGCCGAGGCTGCCAAGGCCGGCGGGCTCCGGCCATGGCAACGTACCCGACCACGAGGTGGACGATGAGGGGTGTGGCTGCAGCGGCGATCGTGCTCCTGGCTTCCGGCTGCGCCGGGCTCGGCCTGGCGGACGTGATCAACCCGCCGCGCTTCAGCGCGGCGAACGAGATGAACCCCCGCCTCGAACTGGTCGGGCCGACCGTGAGCAATCCGTACGGCGGCGCGCGCGTGCGGCTGTTCGCGCGCGTGGAGAATCCGAATACGTTCGGACTCACCCTGTCCTCGCTGGCCGGCACGCTGTTCCTGTCCGGCCAGGAGGCCGCGCAGGTCGACCTGCCGCTCGGCCTGCCCCTGCAGGCCGGCCAGGACACGGTGCTGCCGATCGACCTGACCATCGGCTTCGACGACATCCCCGACCTGGCCGATGTCGCTCGCAACGCGCTCGGCGGCGGCCGCCTGGACTACCGCATGGACGGCACCGTCGGCGTCAACGCCGGCCCGCTCGGCAACCCGACCTTCGGCCCGATGACGCTGGTGGAGGGGGATATGGCGGTGCTGAGGTAGGGGCGGCAACGGCGGCAACGGCGGCAACGGCGGCAACTGCGGCAACGGCAAGTGCGGCCTTGCCGCAACTGACCTCCGCATCGCGAGAGCATCCGCAGGCCAAAGCGCAACGACACATATGAAAAACCGCCGTGCAACTCTCGGAAGAGCTGCACGGCGGTTCGGTTACCCGTGGTTGCTGCGGTTGCTGCGGTTGCCGCCGTTGCCGCAGTTGCCGCGGTGGCCGCAGTCGCCGCCGTTCAGGTCCTTCCCAGCCGCAGCGAGCCGCTGAAGCTCTTCAGCTTGATCTGCGCGCCGCGTGCGCCGGTGGTGAACTCCAGGCTGGCGCCGGGGCCGCGCCGCTCGCGCTGCACCGCCTGGTTGTTGAAGTCGTTGCGGATCGAACCGCTGAACGTGGACAGCTCGAAGTCGCCGCGCGTATCGGCCGGCACCAGGAAGTCCACCTCGCCGCTGAACGCTTCGACGTTGGCCGAGGCGTTGGCGTCCAGCGAGCCGGTGAAGCCGATCGAGCCGGACACGGTGTGCAGGTTCAGGCTGCTCACGCCGCTGCCGCGCACCTGGATCTCGCCGCTGGTGGTCTCGGCCTGCAGCACGCCGCGCGCGCCGCCCACCTGGATGTCGCCGCTGACCGACGCAGTGCGCACGTCGTTGCTGCCCGCGCCGATCTGGATGTCGCCGCTTACCGTCTCGACGCTCACGCTGCGCGGTGCGCCACCCACCTCCACCTCACCGCTCACCGAGCGCAGGTCGAGCGGACCGCTGACGCCGGTCACGGTGATGTCGGCGCTGACCGTGCCTGTCTTGACGCGGCTGCCGGCCGGCACGCGTACGACCAGGTCGGCGCCGCCCGAGTTGCCGCGGCGCGGGTAGTTCACCTCGATGCGGGTCTGGCCGCCCGACACGTCGAAGTCGACGCCCTCGATGCCGCGGCCGAGGCGTGCGTCCAGCGCGACCTCGTTGCGGTTCCACCCCTCGACGCGCACGGAGCCGGCCACGTTCTCGATCTCGACCACGCCATCGGCGCGGGCGGCCTTGGTCTCCTGGACGGTCTGTTGTGCCGCCGCGGGCGCGGCCATCAGGCCGGCTGCCAGGATCGTCACCAGTGCGGTTCTCATCGCTTCATCCCCTCTTCAGGTACGCGCGGGCAGTTCGACCGCCCGTCGCAGTAGTTGCACCTTGGTCTGGTAGGCCGCGGCCACCGTGTGCGTCAGCGCACCGTTGCCCGGGTCGGCCGCCAGCGCCGCATTCGCATCGCGGATCGCGGCATCGATGATGTCGAGGTTGCGGCGCACCACCTCGACCGTCTGCGGGTCCAGCTCGTCGGAACGGCGGTCCAGCACGGCGATCAGCTCGTCGATCGCGTTCTGGTACTCGGACTGCACGGTCAGCCCGACGGGCACCATGGCCGCCGGAGCGGTCCGCGTACCCACGGGAGCCGGCTGCAGCACCGGGTCGGACGCGGCCACCTGCCCGTCGTCGTCCGCAGCGCGCATCAGCAGCGCCGTGCCGCCCGACGCGAGCATGATGAGCAGCACGGCGGCTGCGGCCAGCGGCGCGCGATACCGCCACAGCGTCTGCCGCGCCGGCTGGTTCGGCACCAGTTCGACGGTCCGCTCGCGGTCGATGCCACTCGCGATTGCCGGCCACAGGTCCCGCTCCGGCTCGATGGAGGCGGGCAGCGCCGCCGCATCGCGCAGCAGCGCCCGCAGCTCCGCCACGTCGGCGCGGCACCCGGCGCACTCGCCGAGATGCACCTCCGCCGCGGCGTGATCCGCCGGCGGCAGCGTGCCGTCGACGAACTCGTTCAGCCTCTCGATGTCCAGGTGACCCGTCATCGTTCCAGTGCCTCCCTGAGGAGCATGCGCGCCCGATGCAGCTGGGCCTTCGCGGTGCCCTCGGCCGTTCCCATCATCTCCGCGATCTCGCGGTGCTTGTAGCCGTGCACGTCGTGGAGCAGGAACACCGTCTTCGCTCCGTTCGGCAGCGTTTCCAGCGCGCGCTCCAGATCGATCCGGTCCGCCGGCCGCTCGCGGGGAGCGGGACCCTGCGGCTCCGGCAGCGTCTCCCGCGTCTCGACGCGGGCGATGCGACGCTTGTCCGACCGCTTGCGCTGCAGCACCACGTTCACAGCCACCCGATGCAGCCAGGTGCCGAACGCGGCGTCGCCACGAAACGAGTCCAGCTTCATCCAGGCCCGCACGAACACGTCCTGCACCAGCTCCTCCGCGCGGCGGGCATCGGCCGCCATGCGCAGACACAGCGCATACACGTGTCCCACGTGCGTCCGATACAGCTCCTCGAACGCGGCCTGGTCGCCCTTCCGGGCCCTGTCCACCAGCGCGCCGACATCCGCGGCCGCCGGGCTCGCTTCCGCTGCGAGCATCCGCTCTCGTTCCGTGGGAATCGCCTTTGTTCGACCCGTTGGATACCGCTACGGGCGTGAGGGTTTGAAGCGTGCTTTCAAGAAAACGGAGAGGGCGGCCGGAATCCAGTGGGCTGCGGGATGGGGGATGGGGGATGGGGGATGGGGGATGGGGGATGGGGGATGGGGGATGGGGGATGGGGGATTTCCCGCGAGCGGAGCGAGCCTCCCCGCAGCGCAGCCGCCTCCCCGCGAGCGGAGCGAGCCTCCCCGCGGCGCAGCCGCCTCCCCGCGAGCGCAGCGAGCCTCCCTGCGCGCCGCCGGGAAACAGGAACGCCCCGGCACTCGAAATGAGCACCGGGGCGCCGCTCACGCGAGCAACCCAGCAGGCGCGCCGTAAAGCTAGCGCGCCGCCTCGTAGTTCTCGCCCACCTTCGCCCAGTTCACCACGTCCCACCACGCCTGCGCGTAATCGGCCCGCTTGTTCTGGTACTTCAGGTAGTAGGCGTGCTCCCAGACGTCCAGGCCCAGGATCGGCGTGTCGCCCTTCATGTACGGACTGTCCTGGTTCGGCGTGGAGTACAGGTCCAGTTCGCCGGAGCCGTTCACGACCAGCCAGCCCCAGCCGCTGCCGAACTGGCCGGTGGCCGTGTCGTTGAACTTCGTCTTGAAATCGTCGAACGAGCCGAACTTGCCGTTCAGCGCGTCCGCCAGGCCGCCGCTCGGGCTGCCGCCGCCGTCCGGCGACATGATGGTCCAGAACAGCGAGTGGTTGGCATGGCCGCCGCCATTGTTGCGCACGGCGGTGCGGATGTCCTGCGGGACCTGGTCGATGCCGCGCAGCAGATCGTCGATCGACTTCTCCTGCAGGTCGGGGTGCTTCTCGAGCGCCGCGTTCAGCTTGTCGACGTAGCCCTTGTGATGGCGATCGTGATGGATCTCCATGGTGCGGGCGTCGATCGACGGCTCCAGTGCGTCGAAATCGTACGGGAGCGGTGGCAGCGTGTGACTCATCGCTTCCTCCGTGGGGAGTGGATTCGTGATTCGATGTCGTGTGGCGGTCCGGCGTGCATGTCGCGCGCCAGCCGGCGGCCGCTGCCTGTCCAAGGGTCGGGGAGCCGGTGCGGTTCCCGGACCCCGCACCCTTCGTGAAGCGGGCCGCGTCTCACATCCCGGCCCAGGGCAGGGGCGCATCGGGCCGCTCCAGGCGCAGGATGCGCGGCTCCAGTTCGCGGGCGATGGCGACGAAGCGTGCGGCCAGGTTGCGGTCGAACTGCACGCCGGCGCCCTCCTCGATGTGGGCGAGCACCTCGTCGAACTGCCAGGCGGAGCGGTGCGGGCGCCGCGACAGCAGGGCGCAGAACACGTCCACGATCCGGATCAGCCGGCTTGCGAAATGGGCGCGGCGCTGGAACCGGAACGCGGGGTAGCCGCCGCCGTGGGAGCCGGCGTGGTGCTCGTAGGCGACGATCGCCGGCAGCTCCAGCGGCTCCTCCGTCTCGATGAGCAGCCGTGCGCCGTCCACGGGGTGGCGACGCAGGCGAGCCTGCTCGTCGGGTGAGAGGGGGCCGGTCTTGGCCAGCACCTCCGGCGGCACCAGCGCCTCCCCGATGTCCTTGAGCAGTGCGGCGAGGCCGATCTCGCGCACGTCGCGCTCGCCGAAGCCCATGCGCTCGGTCGTCGCCATGGTGACGAAGGTGACGTTCAGCGCGTGGGCAGGCGGCATGACGATCGCCTGCTCGACATCGAAGATCGGCACCGTCAGATCGTCCTGCGCGTGCATGGTCACGTGCAGCGAACGCACCAGGGCGGCAGCCTCGATGGCGCGCACCACGCCCTCGCGCGGGGAGGCGACCAGGATCCAGTACGCCACCTTGAGGTCCTCGTGCAGCGACTGCGCGGCCGCGACCGCGCTGAAGCCGGCGTCCTCCCGCCGCTCGCTCATGCGCCCTCCGGGACGGTGGCGGCGTCCACCAGGTCGACGTCGCGCGACGCGGCCGCCCGCTCCAGCACGGCGGCGGCGCGCGGCTCGCCGGACCAGCGCGCGGCCAGCGCCCGCAGCGCGGCGAGCATCTCGGACGACTTCTCCGCCAGCTTCGGCTTGCCGAACATCGTGCGGCCGGCGGAGACCAGCCGCAGCAGCGCCTCGAGCGCGAGCGGCGACGCGCTCCCGCCCAGTAGCCGCACGGCGGCCACTTTGAGATCCGGCGCCAGCCCCTCCTCTCCCAGCCGCTTCACCACCACGGGGATCACCGAGTCGGGGCAGTCCTCCTGCGCGGCAGCCATGACCATGCGCAGCGTCTGGCGATCGGTGTCGTCGCGCAGCGATGCGACCAGCGCGCGCTCACGGTGGCGCGGCACGCGCAGCAGCGTGCGGATCGCCTCCTTCCGCACGCGCGGATCCTCGTGGCCGATGTAGAGGTCGGGCGGCGCCTCCTCCGGCCACCACTGCAGCTCGGCCAGCAGTGCCAGGATGTTGCGCTGCACGAACCAGCGCTTGTCGCCCAGCCGTTCGAAGACGGCCGGCCCGATCGCGGGGCCGAAGCGGACCAGTCGGTCGAAGATGCCGCGCCGGGTCGCGCGGGATTCGGCGGTCGCCAGCCGGTCCAGCAGCGTGGGCACGGCCTGCAGACCCATCTGCTCCAGCAATCGGTCCACGGACTCGAAGTCGACCTCGTCCTCGTCCAGCAGCATGGACAGCCGCTGCGGCGTCGCCACATGCTGGGCGATGGCGCGCGCGGCCCGGCTGTCGCCCGCGGAGTCGCGCAGCAGGTCGAGCAGCTCGTGGAAGCGGCCGTCCGACAGCATGCGCGTGACCGGGCCCCAGATCGGCATGCCGACGGCATCCACCTCCACCGCCATCTGCACCATGCGCTCCGGTTCCGCCGACGTGGGGCCGTTGTGTGGATGCGCAGTCGCGTGGAACATGTCCTCGAAGCCGAACGACATCGCGCCGGACTGGATCATCCACCAGCGGCCGATCAGGTCGAGCAGCTCCTCGCGCAGGGCAGTCTCCGCCCCCGCGCGCAGCCGCGGCGGCCCCACCCGCGTCTGGATCGCCAGCTTGTAGAGCAGACGGACCAGCGGGCGCGACAGTTCGTAATCGGCGTCGCTCGCCGCCGCCAGCACCAGCCGCAGCAGCGCGTCGATGGGGAAGCCCGCCGCGGCATCCTCCAGGAACGCACGACGTTCCGGCGCCTCGCCGCTGGCCGCGACCAGTGCACGGAGGACCTCCGGGCGGGCCGCAGTGGTAAGCTCCGACAGCCGCTGCCGCACATGATCGGCAGCCGTTCCGCGCTCGTGCCTGAGCTCCGAAGCCAGGCGCACGAACGCCTGGGCGACCGAGCGATGGTAGGCCTGCTCCGCCGCGTGACCGTTCAGGACCTCGGCCAGCATGCGGCCGTCCACCGGCGGGACCGGTCGGGACGGATCGGCGATGCCGTAGCCCGCGCGCGCGAGCGACTCCCACAGCCGTGGCGACTGCGGCTCGCCCGTCCCACCGGACCCTCGCGCGGGACCGGTGTGACCATAATTTTCGTAGTCGTCGCGCATGGTCCGGGGGTGAGGGCGACCGACGGGGCCCGGCGACGGCCATGGGGGCGACGGCGCCGTGCGGCAGTATGCGCGGCGACGCGCGGGAGCCGCAACCCGCGCGGGGAGGTGCATGCCGCGGCGGGCGTGCCGCTTGCATGCCCCCCCGGCGGGCGTGGACGCAAGGGAGATCGATGAATCACACGATGAAGCTGGCGCTGGCGATCATCGGCCTGGGACTGGCCGTACCCGCGTCCGCGCAGGATACGGCGGGAACTGCGGCAACTGCCGCAAAGGCGGCAACTGCCGGCACTGCGGCGGACTCCGCCGCGGCCGACTCTCTCGCCGCGGCCGACTCTCTCGCCGCGGCCGACTCTCTCGCGGCGGCCGACTCCCTCGCGGCGGCCGACTCTCTCGCGGCTCGCGACTCTCTCGCGGCGGCCGATTCTCTTGCAGCGGTCGACTCCCTCGCGGCGGCCGATTCGCTGGCGGGGGGCGACCCGTCCTCTTCCGCAGGGGTTGATGCCGTCGCACAGACCACTGGTGCGCCAGCGACGGCAGGGGCGTCCGTTGCCGGTTTGCTGGGTGAGGAGGTGGTGGCGTCTCCCGCGGTGGCCGCGGCGACGTCGCAGGCCGGTACGCCGGAGGCGGACGCGACCCGCGACTCGCCGGTGGGCCCGGCAGCGGGCGCGGCACAGGTGCCTGGGGGCGGAGTGAGCGAGGACGCGGTATCCGACTCTGCCACCGGTGCGACAGACACTGCCTCCGGCCGGGTGCGCGAGCGGGGCGGGCCGCTGGGCGAGGAGCCTGCGCGTACGACGCGCTCCGGCGCCTCGCCGCTGGGCACCGAGACGGTGCGTCGGCCGCTCGGTGCCTCGGTCACTTCGGTCAGCACGCTGCGTTCGGCGTTCGATTCCTTCGGCTGGATGCGGCCGGCCGGCGGCGCGGCATCGCGTCCCGCTCAGCCATACGTGCCGCGCGGCGAGTGGCCGACGCTGCCGCCGCCCGAAGGCGCGCCGCTCGGCCAGCCGGTCGAACCGGACCCGGCCAGCCAGCAGCCGCCGGTGGCGGCGTTCGGTACGGGGTGGGGCGCCGAGGGGGAGGAGTTCCTCGAGGAGCAGCTGACGTTCCCGCGCGTGCTGGACGCCAGCCTGGACGCCCGCTTCTTCTGGCGCGATCGCTTCGAGGCGCTGGGGCTGGACTACCCGTCGGCCGAGCTGTTCATCCGCATTCTCAAGCAGGAGCAGCTGCTGGAGGTGTGGGCGCACGACTCCGCCGTCGATCGCTACCGGCTGGTCCAGACCTATGAACTGTGCGCGGTGTCCGGCCGCCTCGGCCCGAAGCGCCGGCTGGCCGATTTCCAGGCGCCCGAAGGCTTCTACTACGTGCAGGGCTACAATCCGCAGAGCGACTACCACCTGTCGCTGCGGCTGAACTACCCGAACCCGGCCGACCGAATCCTCGGCTCGCGCGGCAACTGGGGCGACGACATCTACATCCACGGGGGCTGCGCGACGGAGGGCTGCTTCCCCGTGCGCGACCAGGCCATCCGCCAGCTGTACTGGCTGGCCGTCGAAGCACGCGGTGCGGGCCAGAACACCATCCCGGTGCACGTATTCCCGGCGCGCATGACGGACGAGCGGATGCACTGGCTCAGCTCGACCTTCGGGGGTGACCGCGCGCTGATCGCCTTCTGGGAGAACCTGAAGGAGGGGTGGGACTGGTTCGAGTCGACGCGCCGGCTGCCCGAGGTGCGCGTCGCCTGGAACGGCCGCTACCGCTTCGGCGAGCCGGGATCGTTCGTGGAACCGTCCGCGGTGGAGCCGCCCTCCGACGCGTCGGCCGGGCCGGCGACGGAGCCGGTCGCCGCCGAGCCTGCCGCCGAGGAGGCTGCCGTCGAGGAGCCTGCCGCCGAGGAGCCTGCCGCTGATGACCCCGCGGCCGATGAGCCCGCCGCGGACGAGCCCGCCGGACCCGCGCCGCTTGGGGAGCCGGCCCCGGCGGCCGACTGAGTGGCGTCGGGCGCCGGACCGGGCGCCCGGATCTCCTGGTGTTCCGACTCCAGCACGGCCGTGCGCCGTTCCCATAGCCGCATCATGCGGATGAACGCGGCGGCCACGCCCGGATCGAACTCGGTGCCGGCCTTCTCCTCCAGATAGGCGAGCACCTTTTCCGACGGCCAGGCTTCCCGGTAGGGGCGATTGGTGCGCAGCGCGTCGTAGACGTCGCACACGTGCACGATCTTGCTGGCGTAGTGGCACTCGCGCGCGTACTTGAGGCGCGGGTAACCGCCGCCGTCCAGCATGATGTGGTGCTCGTACGCGACCACGGCGGCCAGGTCCAGGTGCTTCTCGTTCTCGATGATCAGCCGGGCGCCCTCGACCGGGTGCGCGTTCATGATCGCCCGCTCCTCGGGCGTCAGACGGCCGGGCTTGGTCAGGATCTCGTGCGGGATGGAGACCTTGCCGAGGTCGTGCAGCAGCCCCGACATGCCGAACGAGCGCACGTCGCGCGGGCCGTGGCCCAGGAACTCGGCGGTGGCCATGGCCAGCACGGATACGTTCAGCGAGTGCGTGGTGGTGTACTCGTCGAAGTCGCGCAGCTTGAGCAGCGGCAGCACGAGCTGCTGATCGGAGTGCATCGCCACGGACAGCGACCGCACGACCGCCTCGGCCTCCGTGAGCGCCAGCGTCTTCCGCTCTCGCATCTCGTCGTGCAGCCAGCGGACCGTCGCGGCCTCCTCGCCCAGCGAGTAGGTGAGGGTGGCGGTCGGCAGCTCCGCGTCCTCGACCGGCGCCTCGCCCTTCAGACCGACCGTGCCGAAGCGGATCTTGGATGCGCGCATCTGCCGCGCGTCGGCCGTGCCGATCACGGACAGCGTGACGCGCGCCATCATCTCGTCCAGGAAATCCAGGAAGTCGTCGCGCGAGACCTCTTCTGCGAACTCCAGCCGCTGCACCCCGGCATCGGAGAGACGCGCGCTCCAGTCCCAGCCGTGGAACTCGCGCAGCGGCCGCTGGCCGTACAGCACCTCATCACCGAGAAAGGTGAACAGCGGCCGGCTGTCGGAAGCGCGCAGGTCGAGCAGCCGCTCGTACGCGGTATCGACCGCGCGCTCGCGCGCGGGGTGGCCCTCCTTGTAGAGCGCCATGGCGGCCAGTGCCTGGGCGAAGCTGGTCAGGAAGCGTCCGGGCTCGCTCATCAGGCGCCTCCCGCGGCGCGGCGGATGGATGCGTCTCTCGATTTCGCGGCGGCCGCCAGCACGGGCGCGACGGTTGGGTCCGCCGACCAGGTCCCTGCGAGCACGCCCAGCGCGGCGGTGACCACGGGGGAGCCACCCTCCAGTCGCACGCCGCCGAGCAGTGTCCTGCCGGCGACCACCATGCGGAGCAGCGTGTCGCGCGCGAGCGGCAGCCGCGCGCCCTCCAGCGTGCGGACGGCCTGCGCGCGCAGTTCGTCCGGCAGCTCCTCCTCGGCCAGCCGCCGTGCGACCAGCGGCACCCCCGCGGCGGGCAGTCCCGCCCGGGCCGCGGCCAGCCCCTGCCGCAGGTTGCGCCCGTCCGGATCGTTCAGCGCAGCGCAGACGGCGCGGTCGCGTTCGGCCGGTACCGCGAAGAGCACGCGGTACGCCTCGCGGCGCACGCGCGCGTCGGCGTGGTTCAGGAACGGCCCCGGCTCCAGCCCTTCCGGCCAGCGGCCGGTCTCCGCGAGGAGCGCGAGCAGGTTGCGCTGCACGTACCAGGGCAGTTCCGCGCTGCGCAGCCGTCGTCCGGCCAGCGCCGCCGCGCGCTCGCCGAAACCGGCCAGCATGTCCAGCGTGGCGCGGCGCACCGAGCGTGATTCGGAGGACTCCATCGCCTCCAGCAGCACGGGCATGGCCGCATCGCCGACCCGCTCGATCAGCGGCGGCAGCCCCGCCAGGTCGGCGCCGCTGCGCTTCAGTTCGGTCTCGAGCACGTGCGGTGTCGCGAGCTGAGCCCACAGCGCCATCGAGGCGTCGGTCTCCGCGGCGTCGTCCAGCAGCCCCAGCAGCCGCGCCAGCCCGCCGTCCGCCACCATCCGCTCGGCCGCGCTGGCCACCGGCTCACCGTAGGCACCGACCTCCAGCCCCATCACGACCATGCGCTCGGGCTCGTCCTCGGTCTCGATCGCATGCGCGCCTCCGGTGAGCGGGGCGGTCGATGCCATCGACTGCAGCGCGAGCGTGTACGCGTCGGGATTCGGATCCTCCAGCGTCCAGTCCGAGACCAGGCGACGCACCTGCTCGCGCAGCTCCGAATCGGCGCGCACGCGCGCATCGGCCGCACCGCGGTCCGCATGGTTGGCCAGCTTGGACAGCAGGCGCAGCATCGAGTGGGAGATGTTCTGGCCGGAGGCGTTCGCCGCTGCCTTCACCACGTCCACCACCGCATCGGCCGCGAACACGCGTGATGCGTCATCCACGAAGCGGCTGCGCTGGGCAACGTCTCCGCTCATCTCGACCAGCCGCTCCAGCGTGCCCTGGTCCAGCTCGCCGATCATCGCCGAGATGCGCCGGCGCAGCGCCAGCGACGCGGCGCCGCCGTCCGCCTTCAGCTCCTCCGCGATCTGCAGCATGTAGCCGACGATGACCTGGTCGTACGCCGCCGCGCGCTCGTGCGTATTGATGGCCTTTGCGACCGCCGACGGCTCGCTGGTCTCGACGTCCTGCTCGGCCGGCGCTTTCAGCGCGGCGCGAGCCAGGCCGATCCACAAGCGCGCCGCGTTGGCGCCGCGGCCCGAGCGCTCCTCCTGCCCCTCCGCTTCCGGGGAGTCATCGACCAGCTCCAGCTGCCCGTAGGTGAGCGGGTAGAGCGTGATGTGCTGCCACGCGCGCAACGCCTCGGCCGGACCCGTCCCCAGCGGCTCGCCGCGCTCGGCGTCCACGGCCAGCACACGCAGGACGTCGGTCAGCTCGCCCACGTCCGTGCCCTGCTCGAAGCGCACCGCGCCGATGTGATGCTTGTGCAGCCGGCTGGCCAGATCCCGCAGCACCGGATGCTTCGGATCGGTGGCCACGCCCTCGATCACGAGCTGACGTCGCGCGACGCCGAGCGAGAGGTTGCTGCGCCGGGACAGCAGGGCGGTCAGTCGATCGACGACGCCGGCCGCCGCGGGGGCGAGGGAAGGGTGCCCCTGCGGGTACATCGCGTGACGGTGCAGCGCGATCGACAGCTCGATCAGGAACTCGGACAGCTCCTGCGTCAGCGCGACCGAACGGTCCGCACCGTCTCTCCGCGCCTGCGTGTCGGCCATCGGCAGCCCGTTCGGGGGGAGGAGGACGTGAAGCATCGAATGTTCACGCGCGCGCGGCTCCCGGCAACTTGTCCGTGGCGGCGCCCGTCCCCACCTTGGCGCCCCGGGCCGCGTCCGCGCATCCAGGATGGGGCCGATGCCAACCGAGGAAACCGCGATGATCTCCGCTCCACACCGTTCCGCCGCGCTCGCGGCGTCGCTGCTCGCCGTCCTGCTCGTGCCGACCAGGGCCACGGCACAGGACGACGACTACTTCCAGCAGGGCGTGGACTACCGCATCGAGGCCCGCCTGGACGAGGAGCGCCAGGTGCTCGAAGGCCGGGCACGGCTCCGCTACACCAACAACTCGGGTGCCTCGCTGGACACGCTGTTCGTGCACCAGCACCTGAACGCGTTCCGCCCCAACAGCGCATGGGCGCGGCGGGAGCTGGAGTTCGGCAACCGTCGCTTCCAGGACCTGGGCCCCGACGACCACGGCTTCGAGCGCTTCACGCGCGTGCGCGTCGGCGATAGCGACGTGCGGCCCGTCTACCCGGGCGCGCCCGACAGCACGGTCGCCGCGCTGCCGCTGCCGCAGCCGCTGCGGCCGGGCGAGAGCGTCACCGTGGTGATGGACTGGACGGCCCGCACGTCCACCACGCCGCGACGGCAGGGGCGCCGCGGCCGGCACTGGGACTTCGCGCAATGGTACCCCCGCATCGCCGTATACGACCGCGGCGGCTGGCAGGAGCACCCGCTCATGCCCCAGGGTGAGTTCTACGGGGAGTTCGCCAGCTACGACGTGACGCTGGACGTCGCGGCCGACCAGGTCATCGGCGCCACCGGCGTGCCTGTCGAGGGCGAGCCGGGCTGGGCCGCCGCGGCCGCGACCCCCGGCCAGGAGATCTGGTACCGTCGCGACTTCTACGGCGCCGCCCCCGCCGCCGAGTCCCTCGGCTTGCTGGACGGCGCGCCGGCCGCGGACCGCAAGCGCGTGCGCTGGCTGGCGCACGACGTCCACCACTTCGCCTGGACCACCAACCCCGAGTACGTCTACGAGGGCGGCCGCTGGGACGACATCGCCATCCACGTGCTCTACCAGCCGGGCGACGACGACTGGGACGAGGGCGTGGCCGTGCAGCGCACCGAGAACGCGCTCGCGTTCCTCGACACCATCTTCGGCGACTTCGTCTACCCGCAGCTGACCAACGTCCACCGCATCGAGTCGGGCGGCACCGAGTTCCCGATGCTGATCATGGACGGCTCCGCCAGCCAGGGCCTCATCGTCCACGAGGTCGGCCACAACTATCTGCACGGTATCCTGGCCAACAACGAGTGGAAGGAAGGCTGGATGGACGAGGGCTTCCAGAGCTTCGTCGATCGGCTCTACGCCGAGAGCACCGGCGCCTCCACCGAGCAGGTCTGGGCCGAGATGGTGCGCGCCGTGGGCGAGAACATCGAGCGGCAGGCGCTGGCGCAGCCCATCGCGCTCCAGTCCGCCGAGTTCCGCGACTTCCAGACCTACGGTGCGATGACCTATACCAAACCGGCCATCGTCTTCTACATGCTGCGCGAGCTGGTCGGTCACGAGACGATGGCGCGCGCGCTCCGCGAGTACTACGACGAGTACCAGCTCATGCACGTGCGCGGCGTCGACTTCTTCGACGTGGTCGAGCGCGTCAGCGGCCGCGAACTGGACTGGTTCTACGACCAGTGGATCACCCGCGCCGAGCGGCTGGACTACGGCATCGCCAGCGCCACCACGCGGCAGGCGGGCGGGCAGTGGCTGACCACCGTCGAGGTGCTACGCATGGGGCACGCCTGGATGCCGGTCACGCTGCGCGTCGGCGAGACCGAGCGCGTGCTCGAGTCGCGCGACCGTAGGCAGGTGGTGCAGATCCGCACATCGACGCGACCGGATCAGGCCGTGCTGGATCCGCGCACGCAGTTGCTGGACATGGACCGCTCCAACGACGCGGCCGAGGTCAGCGTCCGCTGAGGCGGCGCGATGGCCACCCACGACGATCGACCCCGGCCGCTCCGGCCGGGGTCGAGTCGTTTCCGGTGGACGCGCACGGCGATGGATACGCGCCGCCGGGATCGGGCAGCAGCCGCAGCGCGGGGCGCCCCTCCGCCCGCAGCACCAGCGCCGCACCGGGACACGGCACCACGTAGGCTGCCGGGCTGACGAGCGACGGGTCGAGGCGCGCGGCACCGCCGGCGCGACCCGGCTCGGTTCTGGGGAGGCCGTCCGGGCTGGTCCCGTCGCGCCCCGCGCCGGTCCGGCAGCCGGACAGCAGCGCCGGCAGCACGGCCGCCGTGAACGCGCGCGCCCACGCCGTATCGCCGCGCACGCTCAGCCCTCCCGCCGCTGGATGTCCGGACACGTCTGCGCCCACTCGTCGACCTGCGCCTGCACGGCGTCGCGCGCGCGCGCCCGCGCCAGGTTCCAGCTGCGCACGTCCCAGTGCGTGGGGTCGCCCCAGTCCTGCACCAGCTCCTTCGCGATCGCGCAGCGCACCGCGGGCAAGGTGGGCAGCGCCTCGGCCAGCACCGGCACGGCGTTCGGGCCGAGCGCCGTCAGGTAGCGCGCGTCCAGCTCCTGGCCGGCCTGCGCGCGACGCACGTTCTCCCGCGCGATCCAGCCGACCGGGTCCAGCACCGCCAGCGTCAGCACCGCGGCCACGCCGCTGATGTAAAGGCCGCCCGCGAACGCGCCGCGCCGACCGCGCAGCACCGTCAGCGCGTACCAGCCGAAGACCGCCACCAGCCACAGCATGAACGCGGTCGTGAAGAAGCGCAGCTCCGTCAGGCCGTACTCGCCGGTGTAGAGCCGCATGCGCTGCAGCGCCGAGGCGAGGATCACCGCCAGCAGCGCCAGCAGCCCGAGCGACAGCCAGCGTACGGCGCGCCGGCCGCGCTCCGCAGCGTCCCGCGTCAGCCAGTCCACCAGCAGCAGGACCACGAGCAGCAGCGCAGCCACCGCCACCAGCTCGAAGAAGCCGCGGCGCGCATACTCGGCATACGACAGATCCGTCACCGACCGGATCAGCGCCTCGCCGCCGAAGAAGTAGCGCAGCTGCACCGCCACGAAGCTCGCGAAGAGCAGCAGCAGCAGCCCCAGCCCCGCCGACGCCTCCACGCCACTCAGGCGGAGGCCGGGTGTGCCCGCGGCCGGCCGATCCTCCACGGCCACCTCGCGCGCCCAGCCGGCCAACGGCCACGCCAGCACCGCCCACAGCGCCAGATGACTGGCCAGCTCAGGCAGATCCACCACACGCCTGGCCAGCTCCGCGAACACGGCGTCCGCCGACAGGAACAGCAGCGCGAATGGCACCAGCACCGGCAGCGCCAGCAGCGCGCCGCGCGCGCCCTCCGACAGCACCGGCGCCCGCCGCGAGCCCAGACGGCGCCACTCCACCTCCGACACGGCCAGCGGCACCACGCCGATCGCGATGCCCCGCGCCACGCGCAGCCCCGCCGCCACCCCCCGCTCCGGCTCCAGATCCCGCAGCCAGCGCCGCTCCGTCAGCGCCGTCGCTACGCCGGTGGCCAGCAGCGCGACCAGCGTCGCCAGCCACAGCAGCGACTCGCCGCGCAGCACGAAGACGCTCGCCAGCGCGACCGCCACCAGCACCAGCGGCAGCCGCGCGCGACGCAGCGCCGGCGGCGACAGCCACAGCGCCAGCGGCGCGCACAGCGCGAGCGTCAGCGCGAAGCCCAGCCCGGGCGGCCCACCGCGGACCAGCAGCTCCCCGACGAACGCGATCGCGGCCGCCCCGGCCGCGACGGCCGACCCCTTCCTCAAACTACTCTGCATGACAAAGTCTCCGTCGAAATAAAAAGCACGCGGCTCAGTCGCCGCGCACCGCCCTGACCAGCGCCTCCATGTGCGCCAGGTACTGCTCCAGCGCCTCGCGGCCCGCGCCCGTGAGCCGGTACTCGGTGTGGGGATAGCGGTCGCGGAACGTCTTCTCGCATTCCACGTAGCCCGCTTCCTCGAGCTTGCGCGCATGCGCGCTCAGGTTGCCGTCGCTGGTCTCCAGCACGTCGCGCAGCTCCGTGAAGCCGAGCGAATCCGTGACGGCCAGCGCGCTCAGCAGGCCCAGGCGCACGCGGTCGTGCACCAGCCGGTCGAGCGCGGGTGCGCCCGCGGCGGCGTCCAGCCCGCTGCTCACCTGGAGCGGCGCGGCGGCGGCCTCGCCCGTTGTCTCCTGCATCTTCCTCCTCGCCTCAGCCACCATACCTCCTCGCGATCCACCAGCCGAACCCGATGTGCAGCCCGCCGAAGCCCACACCCATCCACAGGTCGCCGGCGGCAGGGAAGACCAGCGCCGCGCAGCCGACGAGCATGAACGCGGCGCCCATCGCGGGAACCGCGCGGATGGAGAATGCGCCGGCGGTGGTGATGCCCGCGCCGTACAGCAGCAGCCACAGCCCGGGCAGCACGTGCGCCGCGTCGGCCAGCCACAGCGGCGGCGTGAGCAGCACGGCCGCCAGTGCGGGCGGCGCAAAGCCGAGCAGGAACTTGCGGCCGGAGCCACGCACGATGGAGCTGCCCAGCCGCGCCGCCTTGCGCAGCGACAGACCCAGCATGAGGGCCAGTCCGATCGCCGCCTCCGCCAACCACACCGGCAACCAGAGATCCGCGGGCACGCTGGCCGCGAGCGCCGCGGCTCCGATCGCCGTCAGCCCGGCCAGCACATGCCCCCAGCCGGACAGCGCGGTGAACGCCGCGCGGTCCATGCGGTCGCGGATCCAGCGCAGGTTGTCTATCGCGCGCTGGTGCAGCGATGTTTCGCGCGGGTCCGCGCCGTGCGGGTCGGCGGAGTCGTCGACGAGTCGTGGTCGCATGTGCATGACGGATGGAAGATGGCGGCGGTGCCCCCGCCCGTCAAGTACTCTGTGCCGCAGAGTCGCGGCGCGCGGAACGCGGTCTGCGCGTGTTCCAACCGGCACGTGGCGAGCGGTGGCATCGGGCACGCACGATCGCCATTATGCCACTTCGACTTTACCGGCCGCACGCGGCCGTATACCCGGCACCACGATCGATCATGACTTCCAGGGACAGCTTCGGCGCGCGATCCGAACTACGGGTCGGCGATCGCACCTACACGATCCACCGGCTGGACGCGCTGGAGAAGCGCGGGCTCAGCGTATCGCGGCTGCCGTATTCGCTGCGCATCCTGCTGGAGAACCTGCTGCGCCACGAGGACGGCAGAGTGGTCACGGCGGACGACGTGGAGGCGCTGGCGAAGTGGGATGCCGACGCGATGCCGTCGCAGGAGATCGCGTTCACGCCCGCGCGCGTGATCCTGCAGGACTTCACCGGTGTGCCCGCCGTGGTGGATCTGGCGGCGATGCGCGACGCGATGAAGCGGCTGGGCGGCGACCCGTCGAAGATCAACCCGCTGCAGCCGGCCGAGCTGGTGATCGACCACTCGGTGCAGGTGGACGCGTTCGGTACGCGCTACGCGTTCGAGACCAACGCGGACATGGAGTACAAGCGCAACTTCGAGCGCTACGCGTTCCTGCGCTGGGGGCAGGGCGCCTTCGACAACTTCAAGGTGGTGCCGCCCGAAACGGGCATCGTGCACCAGGTCAACATCGAGTACCTGGCGCGCGTGGTGTTCGGCGAGGACGGTGAGGCGGCGTACCCGGACACGCTGGTCGGCACCGACTCGCACACCACGATGGTGAACGGGCTGGGCGTGCTGGGCTGGGGCGTGGGCGGTATCGAGGCGGAGGCCGCGATGCTGGGCCAGGCCATCTCGATGCTCATCCCGCAGGTGGTCGGCTTCAAGCTGACGGGCGAGCTGCCCGAGGGCGCGACCGCGACCGACCTCGTCCTGCGCGTGACCGAGATGCTCCGCCAGCGCGGCGTGGTCGGCAAGTTCGTCGAGTTCTACGGGCCGGGCGTTTCGCGGCTGCCGCTGGCGGACCGCGCGACCATCGGCAACATGTCGCCCGAGTTCGGCGGCACCTGCGCGATCTTCCCGGTGGACGGCGAGACGCTGCGCTACCTGGAGCTGACCGCGCGGCCGCAGGAGCGCATCCGGCTGGTCGAGGCGTACATGAAGGAGCAGGGCCTCTTCCACTCGCCGGACGCGCCCGAGCCGTTCTACAGCGACACGCTGGAGCTGGACATGGCCACGGTGGAGCCGTCGCTGGCGGGCCCGAAGCGGCCGCAGGACCGCGTGGCGCTCAGCAACGCCAGACAGGCGTTCGAGCGGGAGCTGCCGAAGATGGCCGCTGCCGGCGCGCCGGCCGCGAAGCACAGCGGCGGCATGGACACCGGTCAGGACGGCGGCGCCGCCGTCGCATCGAAGACGGCCGTGCCGGTGCGCACCGAGGAGGGCGACGAGTTCGACCTGGACCACGGCCACGTGGTCATCGCCGCGATCACCAGCTGCACCAACACGTCCAACCCGTCGGTGATGGTGGGCGCCGGGCTGGTCGCACGGAAGGCGCACGAGCTGGGGCTGACGCGCAAGCCGTGGGTCAAGACCTCGCTCGCGCCGGGCTCCAAGGTCGTCATGAAGTACCTCGAGGACGCCGAGCTGGTGGACGACCTGGAGGCGCTCGGCTTCAACCTGGTCGGCTACGGCTGCACCACCTGCATCGGCAACAGCGGACCGCTGCCGCCGGAAATCGCCGCCGCGGTGGAGAAGGGGAACCTGGTCGTCTGCTCGGTGCTGTCGGGCAATCGCAACTTCGAGGGTCGCATCAACCCCCATTGTCGCGCCAACTACCTGGCCTCGCCGCCGCTGGTGGTCGCGTACGCGATCGCGGGCCGCATGGACATCGACCTGTACAACGAGCCGATCGGCACGGACAAGCACGGCCGCAGCGTGTTCCTGAAGGACATCTGGCCGGACCAGAAGGAGATCGCGTCGCTGATCCAGACCTCGGTCAAGGCGGAGCACTTCCGCGAGGAGTACGCGTCGGTCTTCGAGGGCGACGAGCGCTGGAAGGCGCTGCCCGTACCGGAGGGCGACCTCTACGCGTGGGACCCGGAGTCCACGTACGTGAAGCATCCGCCGTTCTTCGAGGAGATGACGAAGGAGATCCCGCCGGTGCGGGACGTGGAGGGCGCGCGCGTGCTCGCGCTGATGGGGGACAGCATCACGACGGACCACATCTCGCCGGCCGGCTCGATCGCCAAGGACAGTCCGGCCGCGAGGTACCTGATGGATCACGGCGTGGAGCCGAAGGACTTCAATTCGTACGGCTCGCGGCGCGGCAACCACGAAGTCATGATGCGCGGCACGTTCGCCAACATCCGCTTCAAGAACCGGCTGGTGCCGGGTGTGGAGGGCGGCTGGACGCGCTATCTGCCGGACGGCGAGAAGATGACGATCTTCGACGCGGCGATGAAGTATCGTGACGCGGGCGTGCCGCTGGTCGTGATCGCGGGCAAGGAGTACGGCACCGGCTCGTCGCGCGACTGGGCGGGCAAGGGCCCGGCGCTGCTGGGCGTGCGCGTGGCGATCGCGGAGACGTACGAGCGCATCCACCGCTCCAACCTGATCGGCATGGGCGTGCTGCCGCTGCAGTTCGAGGAGGGCGAGACGGCGGAGACGCTCGGGCTGACGGGCGAGGAGACGTACGACTTCGTCGGCCTCGAGCAGGCGCTCGATGCGAAGAAGGTCACGGTGCGCGTCACGGCGGACGACGGCGACTCCCGTGAGTTCGAGGCGCACGTGCGGCTGGACACGCCGCAGGAGGTGGAGTACTACCGGCACGGCGGCATCCTGCACTACGTGCTGCGCCAGCTGGCGACGGAGTCGGCGTCCGCGTGAGCGAAACGCCATGGCCGCTGCGCGTCGCGTCCGCGACGCCGGCGATCGAGACGCTCGGACTGCGCAAGCGCTACGGCCGCTCGGTCGTGGCGCTGGACGGCATCGACCTGACCGTGCCGGAGGGCTCGACCTATCTGCTGGTCGGGCCCAACGGCGCGGGCAAGACCACCACGCTGTCAATCCTGCTCGACCTGACGCGGCGCAGCGAGGGCGAGGTGCGGGTGCTGGGTCACGATCCCGCGAGCGACGGCGCGCAGGTGCGTGCGCGCATCGGCTATGTGCCGGAGCGGGCGGACTTCGGCTACGGCTGGATGAAGGTGCGCGCGCTGCTGCGTCACCACGCCGTCTACCGCCCGGGCTGGGATGCAGACTACGCGGCCGAGCTCGAGCGGGCGCTGGAGCTGGAGAGTGACCGAAAGTTCGGCAAGCTTTCGAAGGGGCAGGCGCGCCGGGTCGAGCTGCTCATGGCGCTGGCGCACCGGCCGCGCCTGCTGCTGCTGGACGAGCCGACCGACGGTCTCGATCCGCTCATGCGCGAGCGGGTGCTGGAGCTGCTGGCCGACCACATCCGCCGCTTCCCGACCACCACGTTCATCTCGACGCACCTGATCCACGAGGCGGACCGGCTGGCCGACCACGTCGCCGTGCTGGACCGCGGCACCATCGTGGTGCAGGCGGAGCGTGAGGCGCTGATGCGCTCCATGCGCCGCTGGTCGGTGCCGGGCGATGCGCGGCCGCCCGCGGAGCTGGAGCCCGCGATCGTGAGCCGCACGACGGACCGCACCGGCCCGGTCTGGACCGTGTGGGGCGAGGAGGCGGAGGTGCGGCCGCGGCTGGAGCGGGCGGGCGTGACGCCCGTCACGGCGGCGCGGCCGTCGCTGGAGCAGGCGGCCGTGGCGTTCCTGGCGCGCGGATCTCGCGCGCGGCTCGGGGAGGACGAGTGATGGAGATGCGCGTGACGGAGTCGGCGCCGGGTCGTGTGGACGCGGCCCCCATCGGCTTCGGGGAGGCGCTGATGGAGCAGCTGCGCTGGGTTTGGGCGCGGCTCCGCTTCTGGTGGCTGGTGCTGGGCGTGCTGCTGGCCGGGTCCGGCGTGCTGCTGGTCAACACGCTGACCGAGAACACATGGCCGCGCTCCGGCTCCATGTTCGCCGGCGTGGTGCTGCCGCTGGTGCTGCTGGTCGCCGTCTCCTGGTCGCTCTCCGTCTGGCGCGACGACCCGCCCAAGGACCGCGACTACTTCTGGCTCCAGCCGGTGGGCCGCGAGGCGCACACGCTGGCGCGGGTGCTGGCCGGGCTGGTCTGGATGCTGGGCGTGATGGCGGTGGCCGCCGTGGCGCTTGCGATCGCGATCCTGGTCGCGCCCGACGCGGGACTGGCCGATCACGCGCTGCCGCCCGCCGGCTTCTGGTTCTCGTGGCTCGGGGCGTTCGTGCTGTCCTACCTGGTCGGCACCTTTGCCGCGATCCTGTCCGACCGGCCCGCCATCTGGCTGGTGCTGGGCGCCATCCTGGTCCTGCTGCTGGACGGCCTGGCCGGCGCGCGCGACTGGCAGTGGGTGGACGCGGTCACCAACTGGTTCACCAGCGGCGACCTCAGCCTGGGCACCGCGCTGTTCGCGCCCGGCGTGATCGCCTTCCAGGCCATGGCCGACCACGCGCCCGCCGCGATGCAGATGTCCCCGGGCGACCACCAGCCGGTCGCCGCGCTGCTGATCTGGCTGGTGATCATGACCGGCGCCGTGGTGGGCGCCGCGTTCGTGTCGCGCCCGCGCTGAGCCGACGGCGGCCGGGACGGCGGCGATCCGCCGGTGCCGCACCGGCGGGCTCGAGGCACGCAATCTGCCCGTTCTCCCCGCCGCGCGGGACGATCCGCGCGCCGAACGGAGGTGCGACATGCGACGTGCGACGATGCTGCTGGTACCGGCGCTGCTGCTGGCCGCCGGATGCAACGAGGACCCCATCGAGATCGTGGCCGGCTCCGGCGGCGGCACGGGGCAGGGCTTCAACGTGATCGTGGTGGACGATCCGACGCTCACCCCGGGCGGCGGTGGCTCGGTCATCGATGGGACGCTGGAAGGCGCAGTGCGCATCGGGCTGCGCAACCAGCTCGGTACGCTGGTCGATCTGGGCGCGCCCGAGAGCTTCGACCTCGACCTGCAGGACCCCGACGCCGGGCAGGTGGTCGTATCCGGCTTCCGCGCGCCGACCGGTACCTATGTGGGCGCGGAGGTCCGCCTCGAGAACGCCAGCGCGCTGATCCGCCAGGGCTCCACCATCGGCAGCACCGTGCTCACGGCCGACGGGGCTCTCGACCTCGGCAGCGGCGGCATCGTGGTCGTCGATCGCGCGCTCACGCCGTTCACCATCACGGACGACACGGACACGATCCTGCTGGTGGACCTCAACGCCGAGACCTGGGTCACGCTGGACAACCTGGACGACGGCTTCGTGGACGAGCAGGACCTGATCGACGCCATCACCGTCGACCTGGACTGAACCCTACCGCGCCCTCCCCGCCGTCGTTAGCTTCGTCGCCGACGGGGCTGTAGCTCAGCTGGGAGAGCACCTGCTTTGCAAGCAGGGGGTCACCGGTTCGATCCCGGTCAGCTCCACTGGAGACGATTTCGCCCGGCGCCCTTCGGCGCCGGGCTTCGTCGTTTGAGGAGGTGTCGCTAGCGCGCCTGGACGCCCGCTCCGTCGGTCGTCCCGGCCCCGGCGGCTGGATACGTCGCGTCGACGGTGATGTGAAAGACCGCCTGCGACCGCTCGCGCAGCGCGTGCAGCCGCGACTCGTCCTGCATCTCGGTGAGCACGCGGCCGAGGATGGCCTCCAGCTCGGCGCTGCGGTCCTCGGCCACTTCCTCGAGTGCATCCCGCACGCGCGCCCCGACAAGCTGTCGCGTCCCAGGCTCGACGCCGGCCGCGCCCGACAGCCCGGGCGCCGTGATCGGCCGCGCGGGCGCGGCGAAGCTGGTGTAGGCGATGTCCACCGTGGTGCCGAACTCGTGCGAGCTGGTGCTGCGCGAGGCGTTGCTGTTCCGGCGACGCAGCGACGCCTGCAGCGCGGCCGTGCGCAGCACGGACGTGATCTCGAAGCGGTAGTGCGGGATGCCGAGCGAGTCCAGCCGACTCTGCAGCCGACGTCCGATCTCCTCCAGCATCGCATGCGCGTCCGGCGTCACGAACGGCATCGAGTGCGTCAGCTCGCGCACGACCCAGTACTCGGTGCTGTCGCGCAGCGGCACCAGATCCCCCCGCTCGACCAGGCGGGCCACCTGACTGGAGTCCCTGATGCCGGCGATGCCGTGCTCGCGCGCGGAGGCGAGGTGCACGGGGTTCAGACTGCGGCGCAGGTCGCCCCGCTCGTCCGAGGCCAGGTGCGGGACGGGCGCCAGCGCCTTTTCGGCGGAATCGGCCGCGGCGTCGGCCAGGCGGGCGGCCTCCCGCTCGGCGGCGGCGGGGTTTTCCCCCGCGGCGGTCCGTGCACCCTCACCGGCGGGATCGCACGCGATGACGGCGGTCAGGAAGAAGGCGGCGGCGATCGCGGTCGGTCTCACAGGGCGGCTCCTCGTTGCTGCGAAAGTCGCCTCCCTGAGTCGCAAGACGGCTGCCACGCGCCGCCAGGGCCTACGGCGGCGCTAGGCCGCCTGCGCGCCCACCGCGGCTCCGCGCGGGACGATCTCGAAGCGGGGGACGCCCTCGATGCGGGGCAGGAACTCGTTGGGACCGCGGTAGCCGCCCACGTGGCGGCCGTCCAGCAGCGGCATGCCCGCCGCCCGCATCACCAGCGCCTGGGCGTCGCGCAGCGACCGTGCGCCACCGATCAGCCGTCGTTCGCCGCCGTCCACCTGGTAGATCCTGTACATGACTCGGCCTCCGCATCGGGTTGCTACTACCGGTAGGACGAGCGAACGGCGGCCGGCGTCACACGTGGGAGGACTCGGTCACACGTCAGATGGCGATTGCACCCGGCGCATGACCGGCGCCAACTTGCAGCCATGAACACCACCCTCGACGCCACCGACCTCCAGCTCCTGCGCCTGCTCCAGGAGAACGCGCGCATCTCCAACGCCGAGATGGCCAGGCGCGTGGGACTGGCCGCGTCCGCCGTCTTCCAGCGCGTGCGCAAGCTCGAGGACGCAGGCGTGATCCGCGGCTACCACGCGCGCGTGGATCCGGATCAGCTGGACCAGGGGCTGCTCGCCTTCGTGCTCATCCGCACGGGGGAGGGCGCACGCGCCGCCGAGACCGCCGCACTGCTCGCCGAGGTGCCCGAGGTCATCGAGGTACATCGCGTGGTCGGCGACGACTGCTTCTTCCTCAAGGTCCGCGTCGCCAACACGGACGCGCTGGGGCGCCTGCTCGACGAGAAGATCCAGCCGCTGCCGCCGGTCGCCTCCACGCGCACGACCATCGTCCTCACCACGTTCAAGGACCAGGATTCGGTTCTTCTGTCTCCGGTCCGTGTCGACGAAGATCATTCTGTTGACCGGGTACACCGAGCGTCATAGCTTGGGCATGTAAGCCCGCTCCGCGAAGATTCGCCGCCGCAGCAGGTCGGCGCGCGGGGCGCCTGTCTCCTCGCCGTGCGACGGAGGTGGATCATGCCCCTGTCCGTGCGTTCCCTGGCGGCGGCCGTCGGTGTCGTCGCGACCCTCGCGTTCCTCTCCTGCTCCGACAGCGGCAATGGTGGTGGCGGCACGACCGGCCCCGATCCCGAGGGTGACATCGCCGGTACCGTGACGCTGCAGGGTGGCGGTGGCGGTGTGGCGGGCGCCGGTCTGGTGCTCGCGCGCAGCGGTGCGAATCCCCGCAATGCGACCAGTGCCGCCGACGGCTCGTTCGGCTTCGCGGACGTGGCGGTGGGCGGGTGGACCGTGACGATCACGCCGCCGGCGGGCTTCCAGCTGGCGGCGGGCCAGACGGCGGCGGAGGCCGTGACGATCGCGGACGGTCAGACGGCGCAGGTGGACTTCCTGCTGACCACGCCGCCGCCGGCGGACGCGGACATCGTGGCGAACGTGGAGGCGGACGGCGCGCCGCGCGCGGGCACGACGGTGCGGCTGTTCGCGTCGGGCGGCGCGACGGTGCTGGACACGGACGCGACCGACGCGTCCGGCGACGCGATGTTCACGGTGGCCGCGGGCAGCTACGACGTCGAGGTGGTGGTGCCGTCCGGCTTCCAGCTGGTGGCGGGCGAGCAGGCGCGCAAGGCGGTGACGGCGATCTCGCAGCAGACGGCCAACGTCGCGTTCGCGCTGGAGACGGCACCGCAGGGCACGATCGTGGACGTGTCGGCCACGTCGTCGCTCACGTTCAGTCCTGCCACAGTGACCATCGCGGCGGGCACGACCGTGCGCTGGACCAACACGTCGAGCGTCTTCCACACGGTTTCTCCGGACGGCCACACCGAGTGGTCGGAGGCGTCGCTGTCGTCCAACGGCGCGACGTTCACGCACACGTTCAACACGCCGGGCACCTACGCCTACTTCTGCTCTCCGCACCAGGCGCAGGGCATGACCGGCGTGATCACGGTCCAGTGAGGCGCGGGTTCGTGACGCTGCCGGGACTGGCGTTGCTGGTGGCGCTGGTGGCGGGCGGCGGTTCGGCGCAGTCGCTGCTGGACCGCCCGCCCGACCTGGGCGGCACGTGGGTGGGCGAACCGGGCGTCCTGCATTTCCACCTGATGCACCGCTTCGAGGCGACGGACGCGCCGACGCGAAAGGTGCTGAACGCGCCCACTTTCCTGCTGGCGGCCGGCCTGCCGCACCGCACGATGCTCGGCGCGCGCTACGCGACGAATTCGGCCGTACGGCTGGGCTTCCCCAACGAGTGGGAGTTCTTCGGCCGCTGGAGCCCACTGGCCGCAGGGGGGTCCGGCGGTCCGCCGCCGCTGGCGCTGCACGCCGGCTGGAATCAGGCCTCGTCCAGCTTCGATGCGGAGCTGGCAGGCGGCGCGCGTCTCGGCCCGGTGCGCGTGCTTGCCGCGCTGCGCGGCTTCAGTTCGCCGTACGACGGCGAGGAGGCGCGCGGGGCCGGTGCACTGGGTGCGGTGCTGTCACTCAGCGATCACGTTGCGCTGTCCGGCGACGTGGCCACGCTGTTCGATCGCGAGGACGACGAGGAAATCGCGTGGGGCGCGGGCGTTCAGGCGCGCATCCCCGCCACGCCCCACACGCTGTCGCTGCACGCGTCCAACGTGGTGACCACCACACTGGAGGGCGCGTCGCGCGGCGGCGACTCCGTGCGCTGGGGGTTCGAGTTCACCGTGCCGGTCACGCTGTCCCGCTACTTCGGTCGTCGACCGACGGCCGCGGGTGATCGGATGACGGAAGGGGCCGCCGGTTCGGGAGGCGCGACCGCGTGGGGCGGGTCCGGGGCGGACACCGTCGCTGCGGTGGTCGGCATGACCAACCGGCTGCTGTTCACGCCGGACACCGTGCGCATCCGCGTCGGCCAGTCCGTGCGCTGGGAGAACACCTCGGACCTGGACCACACCGTGACGGCCGACCCGTCGCGCGCCACGCGGGCAGGCAGCGTCGAGCTGCCGCAGGGTGCGGCGCCCTTCGATTCCGGAAACCTGCAACCGGGCGCCGCGTTCACGCGTCGCTTCGACGTGCCGGGCACGTACCGCTACTTCTGCGTGCCGCACGAGGTGGCGGGCATGGTCGGCACGGTGGTGGTGGTCCCGTGAGCCGCCGGGCGCTGGTGCCGCTGCTGCTGGTGCCGCTGCTGCTGGTCGGCGCGGCCGCGTGCTTCAGCGAGGAGCCGGACACCAGCGCGCCCGGCGGCGACGACGTTGTCGTCATCGAGATGACCTCGGCGCTGACCTTCCAGCCCCAGCACGTGCAGGTGCGCGCGGGTCAGACGGTGCGCTGGCGCAACGCGTCCAATGTGCCGCACACGGCCACGGCCGATGCGTCGCTGGCGTCCAGCGCGGCCAACGTCGAGCTGCCTGCGGGCGCGCAGCCCTGGCACTCCGGCACGATCGCGCCGGGCGCCAGCTACGATCGCGTGCTGAGCGTCACGGGCGACTATCGCTACTTCTGCGACCCGCACGAACTGGCCGCGATGGTCGGCACGATCGAGGTCGTGCCGTAGTCCATCAGGTCGGCGCCGCCGCGGAGGGCGTGCCGCAGGGTCGCGGTGCCGCCGCGATCGGCTCGGCCGCCGACCAGTCCGGTTCGAAGCGGCCGACGTCGGCGCTGCGCACGCGCCCGTCGCGCGCGGCGTCGCGGACCGCGTCGCTGCGCGAGATCACGCGCGCCTGCACCACGATCGGCGCCCCCTCCTCCAGCTGCTGCACGTGCGCCCGCGCCCGCTCCGCCCGCGTGCCGACGAGGCGCAGGCCGAGGGTGTCGGCGCCGCCTTCTCTTTGCCCTTCACGCGCCGCCGCGAGCACGCTCTCGTAGGCGCAGGCCTCCTCCGTCGCCCGGCGGATCGCCTCCAGCCGCGCCCAGCGCAGCGCGCTGTCCGGCGAGACCGCGACCGGCACGCGCAGCCAGTGCTGCTCCGCCTGCTGCGTGCGGATGGCGAGCGCGAAGGCGCGCATGTCGTAGCGGTCGAGCAGGTCGACCACCTGGTCGTCCGCGGTCGGCGACCGCAGCAGCAGCGAGGCGACGACCAGGCTGTCCGTGACCACGACGGGAGCGCGGCGTCCGCCGATCAGTGCGGTGACGCCGCCGCCGAGCGAGGAGGCCGCGCTGATGTCCGACGCCTGCGCCACGTCGTACGCGCTGGTCGCGCTCCAGCCCAGCGCCAGAGCGAGCGCGGCGCCGAGCACCACCCAGCGGCGCACGCCGGGCGAGCGCGGTGCAGGCTGCGACTTGCGGCGCGCATCGCGCGCCACGCGCAGCTGCGCGACCGCGTTCACGATCGCCGCGCAGAGCGTGCACGCGCCGAGGATCAGGGCTGCCGCCAGCTGCTGGGACGGCTCGAAGAGCTGCATCATGGGATCGTTTCGCCGGGACAGGGGGCGCGCGCGTGGGGGCGCGCGATTGGGGGGCGGGCACACCGAGGATCACGACACGGGCCGCTGGCCGGGGAAAACCGGCGAAGCGACCACCGGGAAAGGACCTGCAACCGCCGGAGCCGCGACCTGCCCGCTGGCACGCGCCGGGACGGTCGCGAAAAAAGGGAAGGACTCCGGAAAACTGTCCGGAAGCGCCCCGTCGCCTACGCGGCGGGTGTCGGCGGCTGGGCGGGCGGCGCCTTCAGATAGCGATCGTCCGGGTAGCAGTAGAGCCAGGTTTCGCCCGGCTCGGCCGACATGATCACCGGGTGCCCACTCGCCCTGGCATGTGCCCGCGCATGACGGTTGGGCGAGTTGTCGCAGCACAGCGTGGCCCCGCACGTCTGGCAGGTGCGCAGGTGCACCCATGGCGAACCCAGGCGCACGCACTCCTCACACTCCAGCCGCTTCGGCCGCTTCACCTGCACGTTCCGCAGATGCTCACAGGGGGTAGGCATCCCGCCTCCTTGGATCACGGTCCCGCCTCGAAGGTGCAGCGCCGCCAACCCATTGCACAAGGCCGACTTGCACCTCCGCACACTTGCCGGATTCGGGCCCGGAAGTTGCCCTTTCCGCACACCGTCAACGCGTTCGATTCACCCGGCAGTCAGGAGCAGGGGAGCATGCCGCTGGACAGTCTCGAGAAGCTCTTCGTGGAGGAGCTGAAGGACACGTACAACGCGGAGAAGCAGCTGGTGCGCGCGCTGAAGAAGCTGGCCGACGCGGCCAGCGACGAGGAGTTGAAGAGCGCGTTCACGGATCACCGCGCGGAGACGGAGGAGCACGTCACGCGTCTGGAGAAGGTGTTCGAGTCGCTGGACATGAAGCCGAAGGGCAAGACCTGCAAGGGTGTGCAGGGCATCGTCGAGGAAGGGAAGGAGATGATGGAGGAGGACGGCGAGCCGGAAGTGATCGATGCGGCGCTGATCGCCGGCGCGCAGCGCGCGGAGCATTACGAGATCAGCGCCTACGGTACGCTGGCGCACTACGCCGAGCGTCTGGGCTACTCCGACGCGGCGAAGCTGCTGAAGCAGACGCTGGAGGAGGAGAAGGCGGCGGACGAGAAGCTGAACCGCATCGCCAAGCGGGTGGTGAATCCGAAGGCGGAAGCGGCGGCCTGAGACTGCCGCGCCATGCGATGAGAGGGCCCCGCGCGGTGGGCGCGGGGCCCTCTCTCGTTTGCGGCCGATTCGATCTGCTGCCGCCGGCCGGTGTCAGGTGGCGGGCGCCGGCACGGCGTTCACCGGCGGCCGCCCGTACTCCTTCAACATCCGCACATGCGACGCGACGGCGTCGCGGAAGGTGGGGTTGCTGTGGTAGGGGATGCCGTACTTGCGCGCGACCTCCTCCACGATGGGGCTGATCGCCGGGTAGTGGATGCTGCACACCCGCGGGAACAGGTGGTGCTCGACCTGGAAGTTGAGTCCGCCGACGTACCAGCAGAGCAGCCGGTTGTCGCGCCCGAAGTCGGACGTGGTCTTCATCTCGTGGACCAGCCAGCTGTCCTCGATCTCATCGCCTGCGGCCGAAGCGACGTGGTCGGGCCCCTCGACCACATGTGCGAGCTGGAAGACCACGCCGAGGATGAGACCGGCGGTCAGGTGCATGGCGAGGAACCCGATCGCGAACTGCCACCAGGCCAGGTCCAGCACCAGCAGCGGTACGACGATCATGTAGGCGTAGTAGATCAGCTTCATCGTGATCAGCCTGACCACCTCCCCGCGCGGGTGCCGGATGTCGCGGTAGGGGCCGAGGTCCTTCTGCAGCAGGTACTTGTAGTCCTTGACGAACACCCAGAACAGCGTGGACATGCTGTAGGTCGCCAGGCCGTACAGGTGCTGGAACCGGTGGATCGGCCGGTGCTCGGAATGCGGCGACAGGCGCAGCAGCGGCGAGACCTCCAGGTCCTCGTCGATGCCCTGGATGTTCGTGTAGGTGTGGTGGATGACGTTGTGCGTGATCTTCCACAGGTAGCCGTTGGCGCCCATCAGATCGAAGGTCATCCCCAGCGCGCCATTGATCCGGCGGTCCGACGAGTAGGCGCCGTGCAGCGCGTCGTGCGCGATGCTGAAGCCGATGCCGGCCACGCCCACGCCCATCACGATCGCGAGCACCAGCATCGCCCACGGCGAGAAGCCGCCGAACAGGATGAGGAAGTAGGGCACGAACGTGATCGCCAGCATGGCCACGGTCTTGGCGACCATGCGGCCGTCGGCCTTGTCGGAGATGCCGCGCTCGTCGAAGTGGGCGCGTACGCGCGCCTTCAGTTCCCGCATGAAGTCCTGCTCTCGGTCCGTGGCGAACTTGACGCGGCGGAACTGCGGTTCGGGGCGCGGCGGGTGCTGCGGCATGGCGGCTCCGGAAGGGGTTCGACCGCTCAGGCTAACGTCCGGTCCGCGGGACGGCCAGCCGCCCGCACGGCGCGCCATGTCCCGGGCGCCCGGGCGCGCAGGGCGGGCGCGGCGTCGCTCAGGGGGCCGACGGCCTGGACGTGCGCTGGGTCGGCGGGCCGCCCGACGGCGGGTAGCGCACGAGCACGTGCGTCCACCAGGCGTACTCGTACGCGACGCCGTGATGCGTGTAGGTGCAGTTCAGCATGTTGCGGCGGTGGCCCGGGCTGTCGTACCAGAGCTGGTAGACGCGGCGGCCGCGCACAGGGCCGGCGGCCAGGTTCTCGGCGGCGACCGCGAAGTGGACGCCGCCCTTCTCGAGCCGCGTGCCGACGTCCTCCCCGTTCGCGTTCACGTGGCGGATCCGGTTGGACACCATCATGTCCGTGTTGTGACGGCGCGCGACCTCCTCGATGCTGCGGTCCCAGATCAGCGGCTCGGAGCAGCCGACGCCGCGTCGCGCCTCTTCCAGGTGCCGGATGAACTCGGCGACGGGATCGACCGGCTCCGGCTGGCTGAAGGGCCAGGCACAGGAGCCGGTGCCCAGGAGCAGGAGCGCGAGCGGCAGGATTCGCTTCATCGGGATCGGATGGCTGGGAACGGCCGGAGATCGCCCACTCTACGCTAATGCCGACCGGGGCGTCCCGAGAAGATGCTGGTACGGCCCGCGTCAGCGGGTGGCGGAACCCCGCCCACCGTGTGGCGAACCGGCGCGACGCGGCTGCGTGAGGGGGGCGCGCGGCGGCTCGCGCGACTATCCTAGGGAGGGAGCGACGCCGTTCCGCCCGGCCACCGGAACGGACTGCTTCTTGCTCCGGTGTCGACGACGGGTGGGGGGGCGCGGCAGGGGTTGAGACACGCGGAAGGAGCCTGTTCTGGAGTACGGTATGACCACCGGCCTGACCTTGATGCTGCTGACCTTCTCGGGCGTCGCCTTCGCGGGTGCCGGCGCGGCCCTCGCCATCCTGCGGAGCCGGGTGCGCGACAGCGGCGATCGGGATCTCGGCCTGGTCAGCGTGGTCGTCATGCTGGTGCTGTTCGGCTCGCTGTGCGCGCTGCTGGGCGGCGGCGTCGGCGCGATCTTCGGCTTCGGCGGCGTGGTGCTTTGGGCCAGCTACGTCTTCACCGCGCAGCGCATCGGCCTCTTCCGCGTCGAGACGCTCTGGGAAGCGTCCGCCGAGCATCGTCCAGGCGAGGCCTGGAGCGAGCGCCGCAGGTAGGACCGCCACCCATCCCTCCTTGATCCTCGTCGCACCGACGGCCTTCAAGGGAACACTGGACGCGCCCGACGTGGCGCGCGCGCTGGGCGACGGCGTGCGGAGCGCGCTGCCCGACGCGCGGGTCGAGCTGCTCCCCCTCTCCGATGGTGGCGACGGCCTGCTGGACGCGCTGCAGACCGGAGTGGGCGGCGAGCGCGTGTCGACGCGCGCGTGCGATCCCCTGGGCCGCTCCATCGACGCCGAGTACCTGCTGCTGGACGGCGCGGCGGTGGTCGAGACCGCGGCCGCGTGCGGCATGCGGCTGCTGCGGCCGGAGGAGCTGGACCCGCTGCGGCTGCACACGCGTGGCGTGGGCGAGCTGCTGCTCTCGGCCGCGCGATCCGGCGCGGACCGGCTGCTGGTCGGACTCGGCGGTTCGGCCACGGTCGACGGCGGCGCGGGCATGGCGCGCGCCCTCGGCTGGTCGCTGCTGGACGCGCGCGGCCGGCCCGTGCCCGACGGCGGGGCGGGGCTGGGCCACCTGGACCGGATCGAGCCGCCCGTCGTGCCGCCCGATCTGCCGCCGGTGCGTGTGCTGGCCGACGTGCGCAACCCGCTTATCGGTCCCCAGGGCGCGGCACGGGTGTTCGCGCCGCAGAAGGGCGCGGACGAAGCCGCGGTCGCCGCGCTCGAGGCGGGGCTGGAGCGGCTGGCGCGCGTGATCGAGCGCAGCATCGGCCGCGACGTGGCGGCGCTGCCGGGGGCAGGCGCCGCCGGTGGACTGGGCGCGGCATGCGCTGCGTTCCTGGACGCGCCGCTGGACCCGGGCGCGCGGGTCGTGCTGGATCTGCTGGGCTTCGGGGAGCGGCTCTCGCGCGCCTCGCTGCTGGTGACGGGAGAGGGGCGCTGGGATGCGCAGAGCCGCATGGGCAAGGTGGTGGGCGAGGCGGTCGAGCGGGCGCGCGCCGCGGGCGTGCCCGTGCTGGTGCTGGCCGGCTCCGCGGACGGCGCGCCGGGCGACGGTGTGGTCGTGCGTGACCGCGGCGGCGCGCGGCTGGACGCAGGCGGTCTGACAGCGCTGGCGCGCGACGCGATCGCGTCCGGAGCGGTTGCCCCTCTCCGGAGCCGCCAATAGCTTGCGAGCCCTTCGTTTGGCGGGCTTTCCGCCCGCGCGTGACCACGACTCCCAGTGATGAAGATGGCCGCCGTTTCCGACCTGATGGACAAGCTCGTCTCGCTGTGCAAACGGCGCGGCTTCGTGTACCAGTCGTCCGAGATCTACGGCGGCACCGGCTCCGTGTGGGACTACGGTCCGCTTGGCGTGGAGCTGAAGCGCAACATCAAGGACGCGTGGTGGCGCTCCATGGTCTACGAGCGCGACGACATCGAGGGGCTGGACGCCGCGATCCTGATGCACCCGCGCGTCTGGGAGGCGAGCGGGCACGTGGAAGGCTTCACCGACCCGCTGGTCGAGTGCCGCAACTGCAACCGCCGCTTCCGCGCGGACAACGCCCAGATCCAGGACGGCCAGTGCCCGGTGTGCGGCTCGAAGGAGGGCTTCAGCGAGCCGCGCAACTTCAACCTCATGTTCAAGACGTTCATGGGGCCGGTGGAGGAGGACGCGGCGGTGGTGTACCTGCGGCCGGAGACCGCGCAGGGCATCTACGTCAACTTCCAGAACGTGCTGACGACCAGCCGTCAGCGCATCCCGTTCGGCATCGCCCAGATCGGCAAGGCGTTCCGCAACGAGATCACGCCCGGCAACTTCATCTTCCGCACGCGCGAGTTCGAGCAGATGGAGATGCAGTTCTTCGTCGAGCCCGGCACGGACGACGGGTGGATGGAGCACTGGAAGGAGCGGCGGCTGGAGTGGGTGAAATCGCTCGGCATCACGCCGGAGAAGGTGCGCTTCCACCCGCACGGCCCCGACGAGCTGGCGCACTACGCCAAGGCCGCGTTCGACATCGAGTACCAGTTCCCGTTCGGCTGGCAGGAGTTCGAGGGCATCCACAACCGCACCGACTTCGATCTGGGCCGGCACCAGGAATACAGCGGCAAGCGGCTGGAGTACATCGACCCGGTCGACCGCGACAAGCGCTACCTGCCCTACGTGATCGAGACGTCGGCCGGCGCGGACCGCACCACGCTGGTCGTGCTGGCCGACGCGTACCGCGAGGACGACGTGGACGGCGAGCAGCGCGTCGTGCTCGGGCTGCACCCGCGCCTGGCCCCGCTCAAGGCCGCCGTGCTGCCGCTGGTCAAGAAGGACGGGCTGCCCGAGAAGGCCACCGCGATCCACGACGCGCTGCGCCGCGCCGGCATCCCCGCCTTCTACGACGACGCCGGCTCGATCGGAAAGCGTTATCGTAGGCAGGACGAGGCGGGCACGCCCTTCTGCATCACGATCGACGGCGAGACCAACGAGAACGACACGGTCACCGTGCGCGATCGCGACTCGCTGGAGCAGGTGCGTATCTCGACGGATTCGGTCGTGTCCTACGTGCGGGAGCGCATCGCCTAGCTCGCGCGATGCCGGAGCTGCCCGAAGTCCTGCTCTACCTCCACGCGCTCGGGCCGCGCGTGGTCGGGCATCGGCTGGAGAAGGCACGCGTTCGCTCCGTCTCGCTCGTGCGCACCTTCGATCCGCCGCTCTCCGCCGTCGAGGGCCGCCTCGTCACCGGGCTGCGCCACGTCGGCAAGCGCATCGTGCTGGAGCTCGAGGACGAGCTGTTCCTGTCCATCCACCCGATGATCGCCGGCCGATTCCGCTGGAAGGAGCGCGGCGCGAAGGTGCCGGGGAAGATCGGGCTCGCGGCCTTCGACTTCGACCACGGCACGCTGCTGCTGACCGAGGCGTCCACGAAGAAACGCGCGGCGCTGCACGTCGTGCGCGGGGAGGCCGCGCTGGCGGAGCTGGATCGCGGCGGCATCGACCCGCTCGCGTCGTCGGACCACGCGCTGCGCGACGCGCTCACGCGTGAGAACCACACGCTGAAGCGCGCGCTCACCGACCCGCGCCTGCTCGGCGGCATCGGCAACGCGCACAGCGACGAGATCCTGTGGCGCGCGATGCTCTCGCCCCTGCAGCGCACGGCGCAGCTCGACGACGACGAGACCGAGCGGCTGATCGACGCGATCCGCGCGTCGCTGCGCGAGTGGATCGACCGGCTGCGTGAGGAGGCAGGCGACGCCTTTCCCGAGAAGGTCTCGGCGTTCCACCCGGCCATGGCCGTTCACGGCAAGTTCCGCGAACCGTGCCCGCGCTGCGGGACCAGCATCCAGCGCATCGTGCACGGCGACCACGAGACCAACTACTGCCCGAAGTGCCAGACGGGCGGCCGCGTGCTGAAGGACCGCGCGCTGTCGCGGCTGCTGGGCGAGGACTGGCCGCGCTCGGTCGAGGAGCTGGAGTAGGCTTCCGGCGGTCGGGCGATCCTGTGCGGGCTGACAGCCTGGTGTCGGCCGTCGGTCGCGTGTTTCTGCGGGGCTGTCGGGCGGGTATCGGCCGTCGGTCGGGCGGTTCCCGGCTCACGGGTCGTGTCGGCCGCTCGGGGGCTGGCGGGCTACCTTTTGCGAAACTTTGTGCTTCGCGGGTCGTCGCGCGCTAGGGTCCGGTCCAGGCCGTGAAGCATGCGCCGGATGCGGCGGATCTCGGCGACCAGCGGCGCGGTGTCCCTCTGGGTGGCGAAGCGCAGCTTCACGGCGATCATGAGCAGGCATTCGAGTTCCGAGGCGGAGCCGGATGCGATGCTCAGGAAGTGGCGGAACTCGCCGATCGTCCTGCGACCGGTGCCTTCGGCGATGTTCGCGGCAATCGAGGTCGCGGCGGTGCGCAGCTGCGACGCCAGCTCGAACCGTTCGGTCGGCGGCACGGCGGCGGCGAGTGCGTAGACCCGTGGAATCAGCTCGAAGGCGCGCCGCCAGACGTCCAGATCCTCGAAAGATCGCATGGCGCCAAGCTGGCGCCGCGGCATGGGCACCCCCATAGTGCGCCCGGTCAGATCCGACCGGATACCCGACCCGACGGCCGACACCCGAATGGCAGCCCGACCGGGGACGGCCGACCGACGGCCGATACCCGCTCGACAGCCTAACCCGAGGCGCCCGATCGACATGACCACATGAGCAACCCCATCGACAGGGCCACGACGACGGTATTCTCGAGCCGCTGGGGCATGATGCTGGCCATGCTCGGCATGGCGGTAGGCACCGGCAACATCTGGCGCTTTCCGCGCGTGGCGGCGACGAACGGCGGTGGCTCGTTCCTGGTGGCCTGGGCGTGCTTTCTCCTGCTCTGGTCGGTGCCGCTGATCCTGGTCGAGTTCACCATGGGGCGGCAGGCGCGGCGCGGGCCGGTGGGTGCGTTCGCGAAGCTGATCGGCGAGCGCTTCGCCTGGATGGGCGCTTGGGTGGCGTGGACCGCGACGGCGATCATGTTCTACTACGCCGTCGTCATGAGCTGGACGCTGCGCTACACGTGGGGCGCGCTGATCGGCGAGCTGCCGGCCGAGCAGCCGGGCGCGCTGTGGGAGTCGTTCTCGTACAGCTGGCAGGTGCTGCCGGTACACGCGATCGCGATGGGGCTGGGCGTGTGGGTGGTCGCGCGCGGGGTGCGCGGGATCGAGTCCGCGGCGCGCGTGCTGATCCCCAGCCTGCTCGTGCTGGTGGTGGTGCTGGCGATTCGCGCGGTCACGCTGCCCGGCGCGGTCGAGGGGCTGAACTTCCTGTTCACGCCCAACTGGTCCGACCTGACCGACAGCAACATCTGGCTGCAGGCGCTCACGCAGAACGCGTGGGACACGGGCGCGGGCTGGGGGCTGATCGTCGCCTACGCCGTCTACATGCGGCGCGGGGAGGACTCGGCGCTGAACAGCTTCATGCTGGGCTTCGGCAACAACGGCGTGTCGCTGCTCGCGGGCATCATGGTGCTGTGCACGGTGTTCTCGATCATGCCGGACGCGGCCAGCGAGATCGTGGGCGCGGGCAATGAGGGGCTGACCTTCATCTGGGTGCCGCAGCTGTTCGCGGCGATGCCGTTCGGGCGCTTCTTCATGGTGCTGTTCTTTCTCGCGCTGCTGTGCGCGGCGTGGACCAGCCTGGTCAGCATGATCGAGCTGGCCGTGCGCGTGCTGGTGGACGGCGGCATGCGGCGCGGCGCCGCGGTCGCACTGGTCGGCGGCGGCGGCTTCCTGCTGGGCGTGCCGTCGGCGCTGTCGGCGGACGTGTTCGCCAACCAGGACTTCGTCTGGGGCGTCGGGCTGATGCTGTCGGGGCTGTTCTTCGCGATCGGCGTGCTGCGCTACGGCGTGACCAGGTTTCGCGAGGAGCTGATCAACGACGGCGACTCGGACATCCGCATCGGCGCGTGGTGGGACTGGGCGATCCGGCTGGTGGTCCTGGAGAGCGTGGTGCTGATCCTGTGGTGGCTGTGGCAGGCCGGCGGCATCCAGGAATGGCTGCGTGACGGCACCGCGGGCGCGATGTTCGGCCCGTTCGGCGCCGCCAACGTGCTGATCCAGTGGGGCATCGCGCTGGCCATCTTCATCGCCGCCAACGGGTGGCTCGCGCGCCGCGCCGGCAGCGACGAGACGACCGCGCGGCAGCCGGCGCCGCCGGCGTCGATACCGTGATGGTGCGGGATGAGGGATGAGGGATGAGGGATGAGGGATGAGGGATGAGGGATGAGGGATGAGGGATGAGGGATGAGGGATGA